>Ga0114998_10000033_pt1 | contig 71468 bp, 54 predicted proteins | sample ArcticOcean_MG_C_5_FD_87044 | JGI IMG/M metagenome (GOLD analysis project Ga0114998, IMG submission 87044) | Marine microbial communities from western Arctic Ocean - ArcticOcean_MG_CB4_138 | ecosystem: Environmental > Aquatic > Marine > Oceanic | place: Arctic Ocean: Canada Basin | collected... | reverse complement strand
CTTAAAGCGGCAGGATCATATGCTCCCCAATTTTCAGTATATGGAGATACTCCACCAGAAATATTTAAGATACTAAATCCATCATTACCACTAAAGCAAGATACATCTGAAACAATTGGATTAGCAGATATAGCATCAGGTTCTGTAATTACTATATCTCCTAAGTAAATGCAATTTTGTGCATCTGAAATACTATATGAATATGTTCCAATACTTAGATTAGATATGTTTTGAGTTGTATCATTATTACTCCAAAAAAAATTATATGGACTAGTTCCGCCACTTATTAAAATACTAATACTAGCATTACTTGCGCCAAAACAATTGACATTTATTTGGCTAGAAATAATATTAGGAGCTGGTGGCTCATTAATTGTTATACTTAAATTTTCACTGCATCCTACAGAATCTGATACTGACAAAGTATAAACGCCAGCGCTAAGATTACTTATGTCTTCATTTGAACTATTATTTGTCCAAATAAAAGAAAAAGGCGCTGTTCCAGATAAGACACTTACATCAATACTACCATCAATAGAGCCAAAACAACTTGCATCAATTTTTGTATGGCTAAGTAATATGGCAGGGGGCTCGTTAATAGTAGCAGATATTGTTGTACTACACCCATTACTATCAATTGCATTAAGTACATAAGTTCCAGCTCCAAGATTGCTGATATCTTCAGTAGTTTCATTATTGCTCCATAAGTATGTGAAAGGAGGAGTTCCTCCGCTGATATTTACATCAACAAAGCCATCATTAGCTAGACATGCACTAACATCACTTTGAAGAGCTGATATGCTTATCGCTAGAGGTTCTTCAATATTAATTGAGTTACTTAATAGACATCCATTGTCATCGCTAACAGAATAAAGGTACGAGCCTGCTGATAAAGATAAAGGATTATTTGATCCCCAATTTTCAGTATATGGGGCAGTTCCACCACTTATATTTAGAATTATACTTCCATCTGTAAATCCATTACATGAAACGTTATTAATATTTTCTATGCTCGATAATATTAAAGGTTCTGTGATTGTAATTGTATCATTTAAAATACAGCCATTGCTGTCAGAAACTGAATATGGATAGTCTCCAGCATTAAGCATGGGAGGTATTGTAAATGAGTTTAGTCCACCCGATAGAGTTTGGTTAAACCCTGCAGCACTAATAGTATAATCTGTAATTCCACCACTAATTGAAATAACAGCAGCTCCATCAGAGAGGCTATTACAACTTACATTAGTAATAGTATTAGTAGATGTTAAAATATTAGGCTCATTTATGATTAATGAATCTGTAATTATACAACCATTTGGGTTTGTTGTAATTACAGAATATTCTCCTGCTATTAGCCCAGATATATTATTTTGGGATCCAATTATATTAGTTGTTGAATCTAACCAAGAATATGAAAAGTTTGTTGTGTCTGGATAAATTACAATGGAATAATCTTCAGTAGCGCCATACCAAGGCTCGGCGTAATTTGGAGGATTAAATAAACCAACATCACAAGGAGAAATTGAAATGTTAGATTGTGAAGTTAAAAACTGAGATACAATTCGTAACCTGGTTGGTCCATAACCACCAGCAAATGGAGGTGTGAATGTTATTGTAGCGGAGGAATTTGATCCAAACGGCACTTCTCCAATTTCTTCATTTATATCTAAGAAATCTCCATCAATATTCCAATCTGCATAAACCTTAGCTCCTGATGGGAAATCTAAGCCACTACAATCTCCAAGTGTAATACTAATAGTATAAGATTGTCCTTGAGTTAAATCAGCAAATTGACTTATGTAATCTTCATATTGGTCACAAGCGCCAGAGGTATTATTATTAATATTTATATTATCTCCATTAAGTATAACATTATCTATAGATGTATACAGATTTGATCCAGGCAGTGAATTACAATAGTTGAAAAGAGAAGTGTTTCCAAATGAATTTTGAGACGATATAATTTGGGATGTAATTGATGCATCTGCTGTATTACCAAAACAATCAATATCATTAAATATAAGTGAAGAGCTAAAGCCAGGGGGCTCATATATAGTTATAGTATCAATAAATACACAATTATTACTGTCTGTTACTATTAGACCATATTCTCCAGCCGAAAGAGCAAGCGGATTATATCCTCCCCAATCTTCAATAAAGCTTGGAGTTCCACCAGAAATAGAAATATTTATTGCCCCATCATTTAAACCAAAGCAACTAACATTGGATGTAATTGAAGTAGCCACAGGTGAATCATTAACAATAATATTTTGACTTGCAGTATCTATACAGAAATTACTATCCAGATATGTATAAATAATAGTATTTACCCCAACATTTCCAACTGAATTGAAATACCCATTTGAAGTTACTCCATTTCCTGAGTAAATCCCTCCAATTGGTGTTGCTGTATTTAATAATAAACTATCTCCATTTGAGCATATATCATTTATTGTTGGAAAGTTTATTGCTGGGTTGCTATTTACATTTATTGTAAGGAAACTAGTATCATTTGGACAATTGCTAGGGTTTCCAGTAACAATATACGAGTATGTTCCAGCAAAACCTGTTAGTGGGTTAAAAACTGTATTATTTACAAAGAAACCCAATGGGTTATACCAGTTACCACCGCTAGAGGGAGTTCCTAAAAGTTGATCAATAAGATTAAATTGAGGATCTTGTTCACAAACATTTATAATATTATCATCTCCAGCATCTCCAGATAGTATACAGCAGTTAGTTGTTCCATTTCCAGCAGTTTGAGAGAAACTAATATCTGTTGGATTATTTGAGTAATTTGTAATAAGAAGCATATAATACTCTCCAGCAGTTGCTCCATTTATTTGACACGTTTCATTACTGTTACCAGAGTAACTGCAATCAGCAATTGGAGCAGTATTTAATTGACTACAAATAGTATTAAAATTTGTAAAAGGACCCCAACAAATAAAATCAATATCTTCAAGTGGGTTTGTTGTGATATCTATTGTAAAATTACCACCATTATCAACTTCCATATAATAGAAAGCAGGATTAGGTTGTGTGCCTAAGCATCCAAAATTATTACCTGGAGGCCCAGAAGTATTAGTAGAAGCAGGGAAAGTATAATTGCTTCCAGTGCAAAAAGGTAAGGCAGTCGCACAGGTTCCTTGAGAAAAACTGCTTAAACAGAATAAAGAAAAAATAGTTGTAAGTAGTCTAATTTGCATAGTATTATAATTTACAAAATTATTACATTAAATCCAAATTCGTAGACTTGGTACGACAAATACTTATATTCTATCTAAATAAAGTTATATTTCCTGAAAGAACTCTTTCTTTTCCATTTAAGTCAAAGACATTAATGTTGTAAAAATAATTTCCAATTGGAGCAAATTCACCACTATTAGTCTTACCATCCCAAGCTGAAGGACATCCATCATTACAATATATATCTGAAAACTCATTTGTTTCAAATATTCTTTCTCCCCATCTAGTGAATATTTCAAGTTTATAGCTTAAAACACCACTAACTATAGGTTGGAAATAATCATTTAATAGATCATTATTAGGAGAAAAACCATCTGGAATATAAACTATGTACTCAGGGTCTATTACAATTGTTTGATAAGCAATAGATATACATCCACTATCACTTTCTATTTGTAGCATAACCTGATAAGAACCAGTGTCAGAATAGACATGTGACAAAGCATCAAAATTTGTTAGCTCAATATCTCCATCGCCAAAATCCCAGAATCCATTAACATGATTTGTTGATTCATCAACAAAGTTTATTAAAGGGTTAGTAATGGTTGTAGGTTGTGGGTATGCAGTAATTGCAACTTCAGGAAATTCATTAATTACAACTGTTGCACTTCCATTAAGGCTTTGCGCTTCACATCCTTTACTATCTGTTACACGTGTAAGAATATATGTTCCAGCTTCACTAGCATTTAGTGTATAATTAGCTCCTACGTTTTGAGCAGTTAAATTGTTAATTCCAGCTGAAAAGTAAATGTTATAATTTGGAGTACCAGAAGTTGTAACTATTTTAACCTCAATTGTAGAACCATCATCACAAACAGATCCGCCACCACTAATAATAGCTTGTGGTAGAGGGTTTACATCTATTGTTACTTCGTCGCTTACGATAGCAGAACATTTTCCGTCATCAATATTTGTAAATATATATTTAGTTGTAACACTTGGATTAACGATTACAGAATCACTAGAATTGGATAGTGTTAATGCTGTTGGAACACCATTTATGGTATATGCAACTGTCCAAGGAGCTGATCCAGCAGTAAAATCAAAATATAGCGGAGTATTTTCTTGATTACATATTTCAGTTGATCCACTAACAATAACAGAAGGTATTTCATTTACTGTTACTGTAGCGCTTTCAGATAATGAATTTGAACATCCTTTAGCATCAATTACTGAAACTAATGAATACGTTGTGGTAACATTTGGATTTAATGTCATTGGTGATGAAGAAGAAAGCAAGTTTCCAAAGGCATCAATATCTGCAGAGAGACTAACTGTTCCAGCAAAATAACTTACATTAAATGGAGGAGTTCCTGAAATAACAGGAAAGAATAACTCTGAGGCTTGTCCAACACATATAGGATTTGCACCGCTGACTGTAATGTCGATGTCAGGTGTAGGGTTCACAATAATTACCGCATTGGTAGGAGTTGGTAGCGCAGTACATCCATTAACATCAGTTATGTTTATTATATCATAATTATTTACTCCAATATTTGGTAATGGGCTTAAAGAATGCTGCTGATTTCCTGACCCATTCAATACTATAGGAGTTTGACCATTGTTATTTATTTTATAATCTACATTAAATGGAGGAGTTCCAGCACTAAAGTTAAATGTTAAAATAGCAGGATCATTTAAACATGTCTCAGGTGTTGAAGTTGCAAATGTAACAGAAGGATTTGCATTTACTATAACAGTAACAGGAGAGGGGAGTGTTGAAGTTGGAGGACTGATTCCGCTATTGTCTGTTAGATTATTTATTGTAATTAAGTTAGATCCAATGTTTAAATTTGAAAGATCTAATGGGATATTATCAAGAATTGGAAGAGGTGATCCTACAACTCCTAGAGTATGGGTGTAATTTTGTCCATTATATGAATATTCAACAACAACAGGAGCTTCTCCTTGTATTAGTAATACGCCAACAGATGCAGGGTCACCTTCACATATAACAGGTGTTGAGGTAGTAAATGGATCAATTACTGCATATGGGTCTACTCCAACTGAAACATTTAGAATTGAACTTCCTTGACATCCGTTACCATCAATTAAATTTGTAATTGAATAATTTGTAAAAGGAATAACATTAGGAGTTGAAATTGTTGTTCCCATCATTGATGGAGCATTTATTTGAATAGTATAATTATTTGGAGGAGTTTCATCATCTATAAGATTAATTGTAAATGGAGGTACACCTACTAGCATATCAACTTCTAAATTAATTGGAAAGCCTTGAGCAACCACAGGTATATTAGTTGTAAAGGTATTTACCTCAGGAGAAGGGTTTACAATTAAGTCAGTACTAGTTGTGGCATTTGCACATGGAGGAAGACCAAAAACAGTGTAATCGAATTGATGAGTTCCAACTCCATATGTTGCAGGGTTTATTTGACTTGAGATAATAGTACCTCCAATACTCCAAACGCCTACTGGGTCACCATTTGTAATTAAATTATCTAGATCATACAGAGAGCCTGAATTGTAATCATTTACACACACAGATTGATTATTAGCAAATCCTGAAAATGGTGGGATTTCTAGGTTAATTGTTACTGTAGCAACTGCATCTGGGCATGGTGCTGCAACAACTGTATAAGTATAATTACCTCCTGCCATACTTTGTGGGTCAAATGTAAAGTTCGGGTTTGCTGGTAATTGATTGTTATTTGAATTTGTCCAGTAGCCTGTAAGATCTTGTCCTGGGCCAATTAAATTTTCTAAATCGTAAGTGTTAACATCATCTGAACAAACATTTAGTGAATAATCATTTCCAGCATTTGGGCTTGGATTAACATTTATAGTGATAATTACGGGACTATTTGTAGGGTTTTGATTAACATAAGTTGTTAAACAACCACCAGCACCTTCTATAGATTGAAAACTATATGTAGTCGTAACATTTGGAGTAACCGTAATTGGATTACCAGTAGATACAAGGTTCCCATTTGCATCAATAATATTTGAGAAACCATTGCCGTCAATTATTGTGAAATTTGCAGTACCTGTTACAGCTAAATCTAATGTTGTGCTTTGCCCTTGACATAAATTTGTATTAGTAGATGAAACTACTAGATCAGGAAATGGGTTAACAGTTACTGATAAGGTAGGATTTGTAATTGAACCAGGACACCCTGAGTTATCTGACAAGCTTAATACTGAATATGTTGTGGAAATAGATGGGAAAAATGTAATAAGATTTCCAGGATTTGAAGTTAAGAAGCCAAATTGATCTAGTTGAAAATTTTGCACACTTGAAACTCCATTAGCATCTGTAACATCTAAAACTAAGTCAAATGGAGCGGTACCAATAAGCGCAAAATTTAGTGTTATAGAATCACCGTCACAAATATTAGTGTTTCCAGAAAGAGTTCCGCTAATATTATTGTTATTAGGCAGAACTGTAACTGTGTCAAGCACAAAACACCCAGGGTTTAAAGAATCATAAGCAAATACTTCATAATTTGTTACTTGAGCAACTGTAGCTAAAGGATTTTGAATGTTTGGATCATTTAAGCCAGCAACTCCACCACTAGTGATATTTGACCAACTATAATTGTATGTTGCTAGCGCTGGGCAATAGGCAAGGTGGTTAGTAAAGTTAATTGGTGTAGATCCAGGAAATCCATTTACAACAATTTGATTACCTTGACTATCGTATAATCTATACATAGCTTCATTAGATCCATTTCCAAGCGAAGTAAATAACAAATCCATAATATCTCCATTAGTAACTGGAACTAGGTAGTCTTGAGAGGTAAAATTTCCTCCGCCTACCATTGTATAATTTGTAATAAAATTTCCATTAACCACTAAATCAAGGTTATGGTAAGTTTGAGGGACAGTTCCTACACTCCATCCAAGATTCTGTGCTCCAGCGCCAGGTAGATAATTCCATACTTCTAACTCATAGTAACAGTTAGACGGAATAGTAGCCTGAGCAAATAATGTATCTGATCCGGAGCAGATTGAAGGAATTACTGTGGCAACTATTGTAGGTTGTTCAACAAATATAGTTATATCACTGTAGCATGTGTCATTTGTAAAATTAGAATACATCACATTGTATGTTGTTGGAATGACTGGAGATACAGTAACAGTGTCTAGATTGTAACCATTTACTCCAGCTCCAGTCCAATTAACGCTGTAATTACTACAACTATTAATAGAAACATTGTCAATGCCCCAGTAGTCCCATGCAGGAGAAGAGGCGCTTAATTGTATCCATTGAAATTGAACTGCAGGAACAATAGCTGCAGGAGGTATAGGGAATGAATGATTTTGCCATCCAGTATAAGGAAATCCGATTGGACTAAAATAATTTATTGTGGTCCATACTCCACCAGGAACTTTATATTCTAGATAAACTCCTTCGTTTTGAAGATCAGGACCATCACAATTACCTCCTTGAGTTTCCTGTCTAAAATCAAAACTAATTGTCCCTCCACATGAAGCGTCTACTTGAACAGTTCTTGCATATCTTGGTATTGAGCATCCATTTCCAAACCATAGGTGTTGACCTCCATTTGGATTTGTTCCACAAGGTCCGCCAATAGTATAGCCGCCAGAAACTGCAGCCCACAAGCCGCTCAAGGTGCTACCATTAAAGTCATCATCTTGACCACCTCCAAGGTTAATAGTTTGTAATAATACTCCTTCTCCACAGGCAATAGTATCTCTAATAGCTACAATATTAGAGGTGCATTGTGCTTGTGAATTAAAATTTACAAGAAATATTAATAAATATAAAAAGGTAAATTTTAATGTATTTGTAAAAAATCTATTCATAGCTTATATTTATTTTCTTTAATTCAAATTTCGTTAATTCTACAATCTTGTCTACACCAGGCATATCAATAAGTTTTTCAGTAAACTTTGAAAAAATAGTGAGTCTGTCATTTCTTTCACATGTACCTGATTTGACTTCATTTGCCAAAAGATTAATGCTTTTAAAAAATTCATTTTCATTCTCTAAATTGCAATTTATACATTTTTCATCATACCATAATTCTTCTTTAAAGCTTAACAAAATATCTTTATTGACTTTATTGGTGATTTTTAAAATGATTTTTTCCTCATCAAATCTATCATATTCACAGTTTTGATATTGGTATTCTATTAAAACACTTGCATTATCGTAATAAGTAATCCAATTATTTGGATTTTCAGCTCTTACTGAAAAGCTTAAAAAAAGCGTTGTTATAAGTAGTAAAAAAATGTTTTCTAGCTTCATTTTATATTGTAGAATTAGTTATACCTACAAATATAGTTAAAAAAGAAATGAACTACACAGACAAATGTTTACGAAATTTTACTATTTAAATTGAATATAAACAGAATTAATTTTTATAATGTGAAAAAAATATAGTTTATGGCTTCTAATTTAAATTTCTTTATCTAGAATAGCAGTCCAAAAAATTAGTTGGAGTTTTTATTTTATTTCTTTTAAGCTTTTAGTCAAATATCCATTAACTAATTTTTCATCTTTTATCCATCCTTTATTTCCATTCTCTAATTTTATATTGTGCCAATTACCGATTTTATCTATTAATAAAACTTTTGTTCCAAGATGAATAGTGAAAAGATTTGTAGAGTTTTCAGAAGGAGCACTCATTACTTCAGATAAGTTTGAAAATATAATTGCTTGCTTTTTATCAATCCTATTATTAACAGCATAATAAGTAATAAATAAGCAGATAAGAGACAGGCAGAGAAATGTAAAGGCAAAATTTCTAAGTTTAAATTTTCCTATAATTGAAATTAGAAAAAATAATAATGAAATTGTAATTAAAATTATTGAGGTTGTTTTCCAATTCTCAATGTTTTGGATGTTTTTTATGCTTTCAAGCCAATCTAAATAGAATAAACTAGGCATTTTTTCAGATTTATCTACTATTTTAATTTTAACTAATTCAATGTTTTCAAGTGCGTCATCAAAGTCATTTTTAATTAAAAGTGATTTCTCATAAAAGAATATAGAGTTAGCATAGTCTTGTAATTTATAATAACAATTTCCAATGTTAAAGTAAAGTTCAGCGCTCTCAAGGCTATCGGAAATAATATCTTGATATTTGTCAATCGCTAATTTGTAATTTTCTTTGTCATATTCTTTGTTAGCTTCAGAAAAAATAGAATCTGAGCCAAAGCAGCTGCTGCTTATAAAAAGTAGAATTATTGTTAGATTTCTCATTTTGATTGCGATTCAACTTTAATTATAATTTCTTTTGCTTTTATTAAAATATTATCCATTTGATTGTTTTTATCATTAGATGGGGCGTATCTTGCAAATTCACACTCATCAATTAAAGTGATAAATTCTTTTTCTGTATTTAGTTCAATATTATGTTTTTTGAAAAATTTAGAGATACTGTCTTTTGACAAATCAGCTATTTGAACTTTAAATTTATCGGCAAAATAGCTCCATAATGCTTTTTCTATTTCTTCAAAAAATAGGTCAAAATCTTCTAATTTAATGCATTTTTTCGCATTTTTAAGTCTTTTTGTAGCAATTTTTGCATATTTAATGTTTTTTGATTTTTTAATATTTTCAAATTTTTCTGAAATAAATTTTGGCAGAAAAAGTAAAATTAATATTATCAATAATATTGATGAATATGAAATGTAAAAGATATTTATGTTAGTACTTTTCTTTTTTTGTAAAAAAATTGTTTTAACTTTTATATAATTTATGTCTTCAGTGTTTTGTTTAATAATTTGTTGAGTATTACTTGCTTGGTACTCTTCATTATTGCCTTTTAAAACTTGTATACTATATGCTTCTGTTACTTTATTTTCAAATTTTTTACTTTTTGGATTAAAAAATGAAAATGAATATTTTGGTATTTTATAATTCCCTACAACCCTTGGGATAAGTAGATATTCAAATGTTTTAGTACTTCTCTTGTTTCCTCCTTGAAACACACGATCTTGTATTTTTGGATCATAAACTTCAAAATCACTTGGAAAATTAATTTTAAATGGCTCTATTAAATCTATATTTCCAGTACCAGTTAACTTTATTTTATATGTAACAGCCTCATTAGTTTTTAAAGAAAATTTATCTACTGAACTAGATATTGTGTAGTTCCCTACTGTTCCATTAAAGTTTTTTGGCTCGTTATTGGGAAGGGCTTTAACATTTATTTTTATCTCTTTAGAGGAAATAAATTCTTCTTTAACATTGTAGCTATTAAAGAAATTAGCAAATGGATCTCTTCTATTTTGCTGATTTTGGGTTCTAATACTGCATTTAACTTCCATAGGATCAATAATTAATTCACCCGATTTTTGAGGTGTTAGCACAGCTTTTTTTATAATGGCTGTATTATAAGCAACGCCATTTAAAACTTCTCTTTTAAACCTACTTGAAGTCTCTAAATCTTTTTTCCAGAATCCATTTAAATTAGGTATTGTACTTATTTCTGTATTCTCAAGATCTAGTCTTGTGTGTAATTTATATACTACTATTATTTGTTCTCCAACAAATGGGGTTTTTTTATTTATTTCAACATTAATAAATAAATTATTTTCTATTGATTTATTTGCTTTTTTGCTATTTCCTTTTACAACTTTTATTGTTGAAGGTTTACTATTTATTTTTTTCCCATTTATTTCTACACTTGCAGTTGGAATTATAAAGTTTCCCTCTTTAATAGTTTGTAGTATAAAACTAATTTTTGTTATAATTTTACTTTCACTTTTCCCATTTGCAAAACTATAACTGCTTGAAGAGCTAGTGTTAGGCCCACTTACTACTCGAAAGCCATTAAGCACTGGAGATTGGAAGTTTTTTGCTTTTGACTCTATCGAGAATTCTAAAGTGATCTGTTCTCCTAAAATAGCAGGGTTTCTATTTGTGCTAACAACTAGTTCTTGTGCAAAAGAAAAATTGCTAAAAATTATTAATAATAAAATTATTTTTTTCATGCTACCAATCTTTTAAGACTTTAACTCTTTGACCTTTAACTTTCTTTTTTTGTAGTTTTTCTTGCAGTTCTTTTTCTTTTTGCTCCAAAGCTTCTAGCATTTTTTTTGCATCTTCTTTACTCATCTGATCTTTCTTCTTTGGCTGATCATTCTTTGGCTGATCATTCTTTTCTTGATCTTTATTTTCTTGATCTTCGTTCTCCTGATCTTTATTTTCTTGATCTTCGTTTTCCTGATCTTTATTTTCTTGATCTTCGTTTTCCCGATCTTTATTTTCTTGATCTTGTTTTTTCATCATTTGGGCATATGCTAAATTAAATCTTGCATCATCATCATTAGGGTTTTTTCTTAAAGCTTCTTTAAAAGATTCTATTGCTAAATCAGTTTTTTGTTCTTTTAGTAGTGAATTACCTTCATTAAAATGAATTGCAGAAAGTTCTTCATCATTATTAGCATTATCTTTTAGAGATTTATATAGACTTGATGATTCATCATATCTCTCTTGTTTGTATATAGAATTTGCTAAGTTATATGAAGCGCCAAAATAATCTTGATCTTTCTCAAGTGATTTACGGTATTTTATTTCTGCATCATTATATAGGCTATCTTTAAAAAGCTTATTGCCTTTTTTGAGAAAACTTTTTTTATTTTGTGATTGTACATTAATACAAAGGCAAATAGTAACTAATAGAAATATATATCTTTTCATTATTTATACAAATTTATATTCTTATTCCATTTGTTTTTTCTTTCTAAGAAAATAAAATCTAGAAATATAAAAAACAATGATAGTAAAAGAAAAATTTGAAAACGATCTTTATATTGCGTAAATATCATTGTTCCAATATCCTTTTTTTCCATCTTATTTATTTCAGTAAATAACGTGTTTAATCCTGCTTTTGAATTATTTGCTCTTATGTACGTGCCAGAGCCTGCTTGAGCAATTTTTTGAAGCATTTTTTCATTTAATTTTGTTACAATTGTATTTCCTTCTCTATCCTTTCTGTACTCTGTTGTATTACCATTTTTATTATAAATGGGAATAGGACCTCCTTTTTTAAGTCCCATTCCTAAAGTATGTGTAATAATCCCTTGCTCTTGAGCTTTCTTTGCCATTTCAATAGCTTGTTCATCATGAGTTTCACCATCGGTTATTATAATTATAGCTTTACTTTGATTATTGTCTTCTTCAAAAGAATTAATACATAAGTCAATGGCGTTTCCAATTTTAGTTCCTTGTGTTGGTATAAGGTTAGGCTTAACTGTAGAGAGAAAAAGTTTAGCTGCAGAGTAATCCGTTGTTATAGGTAATTGAACATAAGCTTGCCCTGCAAAAACAACAAGTCCAATTCTATCTCCTTTGAGTTGATCTATAAGTCTAGAAATCGCTTGTTTTGAACGTTCAAGTCTATTAGGTTTTATATCTTCTGCCATCATGGAATATGATAGATCAATAGCAATCATAAGGTCAACGCCTTCTCTTTTTACCTCTTCCATTTTAGTCCCAATTTGGGGGTTGCTTATTCCAATAATTAAGAATAATAGAATAAAAATGGTAAATAAATTCTTTGTTTTTCGTCTTATTTTTGAAGATGATTTGGTTAGTTCACTTATTAAAATATTATCTCCAAATTTTAATAAAGATTCTTTTCTCCATCTTGCATAGATAAGCATACCAATTATTACTAATGGTAATACTGAAAGTATATATAAATAATCTATATTATCAAATCGTAGCATCTAGGGAATTTGTCTTAAATAAGTTATTTTTAAAATAAAGCTTGTTAAAAGGCATATTAATGAAATAAAAGCAAATTTTAAAAATTCCTCTGATTTTTTATGAAACTCAGTAACTTCAATTTTTGATTTTTCAAGCTTATCAATGTCTTTATAAATCTCTTTTAATTTATTGTTGTTTGTTGCTCTGAAATATTTTCCGTCAGTAACGGTTGCGATATCTTGAAGAGTCTTTTCATCAATTTTTACTTCAACATCTTGGTACTGAATTCCAAATGGTGTTTGAAATGGATAAGGCGCAAAACCTTCAGTTCCAACTCCGATTGTATAAACTCTAATACCAAATTCTTTTGCAATTTCTGCAGCTGTAAAAGGCGCAACTAAACCCTTGTTATTCACCCCATCAGTTAGCAATATAATTACTCGGCTTTTAGCATCACTATTTTTAAGTCTATTTACAGCAGTAGCTAAACCCATTCCAATAGCTGTTCCATCTTCTACCATGCCACTTTTTACATCTTTAAAAAGATTAGTTAAAACTGAATGATCTGTTGTTAGTGGGCATTGGGTGAAACTTTCTCCACTAAATATTACTAATCCAACTCGATCATTTTTTCTCTTAGAAATGAAATCTATTGCTACATTTTTTGAAGCCTCTAATCTATTTGGTTTTAAATCCTCAGCCAACATACTTCCCGAAATATCCATAGAAAGAATAATGTCTATTCCTTCAGTGGTGCTTTCTTCCCAATTTGTTGAAGATTGTGGTCTAGCAATAGCTAAAATTAAAAATATACTTGCAATGATTTTTAGTATGTTTGGCAAGTTTCTTAAAAAAACTTTTGTAGTTTTTTCTTTATTTATTGCACTAATGTCTGAGAAAATAATTTTTGCATCAACAGATTTGTTTTTTATAAAAAACCAAATAGAATATACTAAAGGTATTATCAAAAGATAGAAATATTCTGGATTTACAAAATTATTACTCATCATTCTTTATTTCAGTTGTTTGCTTAATAAATTTTTTAGCAATTCTCATACTCTCTTCATTCTCTGTATCAATAGGTTTGCTTTTTGCAAATTTTGCAAGATCTGCCCTGACAAGAATTTTGTATAGCTCCTTAATATTTTTTGATAAAGTTTTATTACTAATATTTGTTATTATTTCATCAGTTGTAAGTTCAAGTGCAATAATTTTAAACCTTTCTTCAATGTAAGAGCGTATTATTTCAGAAATTCTTGAGTGGTATTGTTTTATTTTTCCTGATTGCCATAGCTGATCTTTCTCTAAATTTTCTAGTAGTTCTAGAGCAATTATATCGGGTTCAATAGTTGGGACGTTTTTAATAATTTTATTATCAGCCTTATCTTTTTTAAGATATTTTTTTAAAATTAATATTAGACAAAAAATAATTAAAATTATTACGATCCAAATCCAATAGTCGAGTAAATTAAATTTTGGTTTTATCTGCGATTTAATATCTCTTAAGATATCATTTTCTTTTATTTGGATGGAAAATACATTTAATAAAACCCCTTCGCTTTTAAGTTGTCCGTTTAATGAAAATGAAGGGATATAATAAACTCCGCTATCCCATGCTGTAATAATAAATTCTTGAAAAAATGACATATTACTTCCTTCAATTAAAGTATCAATATCCGAAGATGATATTAATTCAACTCCATCAAAAATTGAATCTGTTACACTTGGCCAAACTATTTCTGAACTAATATTAGATGCTAGTAGACTAAATTTAACTTGTTGTCCAATTAGAATAGCATTTGTGTCAATTTGTGATTTAAAATTTTCACCAAAAGAAAAATGTGATACTAAGATTATAAATATTAGAAATTTTTTCATTTTCTTTTTATCCTTTTTTTGAAAAAATTAATCATCGGTTTAACATAATCTTTACCCGTAAATAGATCAATAATATCTACTGCAAGGCTAGGAAATAATTTGTGTAAATAGATTGTGGTATTTTTTTTCTTTTCATAAAAATCATTTCTAATTTTTTTATTTGAAGTATCAACATATATAATTTCATTTGTTTCTGCATCTTGCATTGGAATTATGCCAATATTCGGTAGTTCTTCTTCTCTTTTATCATGAATTCTTAACGCAATTATATCATGTTTTTTAGCTGCAATTTTAAGAGGCTTTTCAAAATCTGGACTAATAAAATCAGATATGATAAAGCAGATGCTTCTTTTTTTAACAACACTATTAAAGTATTTTAAAGCTTGAGAAATATCCGTTAACTTGTTTTCTGCATTAAATGATAACACCTGTCTAATAATTCTCAAAATATGACTTTTTCCTTTTTTTGGAGGAATAAATTCTTCGATAATATTTGAAAAAAATATTACTCCAACTTTATCATTATTTTTTATTGCAGAAAAAGCAATTAAAGCTGAAAGTTCAGAAGCAAGTTCTCTCTTAAATTGTTTGTTAGTGCCAAAGTTTCCAGAAGAGGAGACGTCTACCATTAGCATAACAGTCATTTCTCTTTCTTCCTCAAATACTTTGACAAAAGGAGAATTATATCTAGCTGTAACATTCCAATCTATTGACCTGACATCATCTCCAGGCTGATATTCTCTTACCTCAGAAAATGCCATACCTTTTCCCTTAAAGGCTGTATTGTACTCGCCAGCAAAAATATGGTTAGATAAGCCTTTTGTTTTTATTTCAATTTTTCTTACCTTTTTAAGTAAAGCGCTTGTACTCATTTAAGGAATTTCAACTGAATTTAAAATTTGAGTTATTATTTCTTCTGTTGATATGTTTTCTGCTTCAGCTTCATAGGTTAAACCAATTCTATGTCTTAAAACATCATAGCACAAAGCTCTCACGTCTTCTGGAATAACATAGCCTCTTCTTTTTATAAATGCATAAGCTTTACATGCAGCTGCAAGATTTATACTCGCCCTTGGCGAGGCTCCAAAAGAAATCATATCAGTTAGTTGATTTAATCCATATTCTTGAGGGTATCTAGTTGCAAAAACTATATCTATTATATATTGCTCAATTTTCTCGTCCATATAGATCTCTTTAACTAATTCTCGCGCTTTTATAATTGCATCTTTTTTTAGAACAGAATTAGCTTGAGGAAAACTTTTTGCAAGATTATTTCTAACAATAATTTTTTCTTCTTCTTTGTTGGGGTAATCAATCACTACTTTTAACATAAATCGGTCGACTTGAGCTTCTGGTAGTGGGTAAGTTCCCTCTTGTTCTACAGGGTTTTGTGTTGCCATAACAAGAAACGGTTTCTCTAAGTCAAAAGTTTCTCCACCAATTGTTACTTGTCTTTCTTGCATTGCTTCTAAAAGGGCAGATTGAACTTTGGCAGGAGCACGATTTATTTCATCTGCAAGAATGAAGTTTGCAAAAATAGGCCCCTTTTTAACAGAAAAGGTTTCTTTTTTTGGACTATATATTTGAGTTCCAATTATATCAGCAGGAAGTAAGTCAGGTGTGAATTGGAGTCTACTAAAATCTGCATCAATTGTTTTAGATAATGTGCTTATAGCTAAAGTCTTAGCAAGACCTGGCACTCCCTCTAAAAGAATGTGGCCATTTGATAAAAGTGCAATAATAAGTCTTTCAGTCATATGATTTTGACCAATGATAACTTTATTCATTTCCATCATTAGTAAGTCAATAATAGCACTTTCTTTATTTATTTTTTCATTAAGAATTTTGATATCAGTATTTAATATTTCAGTCATTTTTAGTTTTTTTGGATTGGCAAAATTAATACAGACAAATTAATTATCAAAATTCAACGAACAATTTTTTATTATAGTATATTTTGAATTGCTTTTTTTTAATTTTGCTATTAAATTTTAAATATGCGATTTTTTATTGAACTGGCTTTTGATGGAACAAATTATCATGGTTGGCAAGTTCAGCCTAATGCTAATACAGTTCAAAATGAATTAAATAATGCACTTTCTAAAATTTTAAATAATACAATTGAAGTTGTTGGAGCTGGTAGAACGGATGCTGGAGTACATGCTAAACAATTATTTGCACACTTTGATTTTTCTGAAAATATTGATACGGAATCTTTGAAAAATAAATTAAATGGTTTTTTAAATAAAGATATTGTTATCAAAAATATCTTTTATGTTAATGATGAAACTCATGCAAGGTTTACAGCAGTTTCTAGAACATATGAGTACAAAATTAGCACTGAGAAAAACCCTTTTGACAAAAACACTATGTATAGTTTTAGAAAATTAGATATTAATAAAATGATACAAGCGTGTAGTTTTCTAATTGGTAATAAAGATTTTACTTCATTTTCAAAATCCCATACTCAAAATTACACTAACAATTGCAATATTTTTTTTGCTAGCTGGTTTGAAGAGCAGGGAGCTTTAGTTTTTAGAATTAAAGCAGATAGATTTTTGCGTAATATGGTACGTGCAATAGTTGGGACAATGATAATGATTGGAGAGGGAAAAATTGAACCTCAGCAGATGGAGAATATTATTAATTCAAAAGATAGATCTTCTGCTGGTTTTTCTGTTCCTGCTCATGCTTTGTTTTTATTAAAAGTTGAATACCCCAAAATAAATTAGATGAAGAAGAGTAAAACAGGAGAGGTATTAAATATTCCACTTTTAAAGCGTGTTATAGTTTTCGCAAAACCATATAAAACACAATTTATTATTGCTGCAATTTCAGCTATTATCCTCTCTTTTTTAGCTCCAGCAAGACCAATGCTTATTAATTACGCGATAGATAATTATATTTTAATTGAAGACGCATCTAATTTGCTTCGAATCACTATCATACTAATATCGTTATTGTTTTTAGAGGGATTTATACAGTTTTTTTATATGTATTTATCTAATTGGATAGGTCAACATGTTATACTTGATCTTAGAAAAAAAATTTTTAAACACATTCTTTCTTTAAAGATGAAGTATTTCGATAACACCCCTATTGGAACTCTTGTTACTCGATCTGTTTCTGATATTGAAACAATTGCAGATATTTTTTCTCAAGGTCTATTAGTAATCATTGCAGAATTATTAAAGTTAGTTATCGTGATTATAGTTATGTTTTATACAGATTGGAGACTAACTATTATCGCTCTATCAACTATACCTGTTTTATTAATCGCAACAAACTGGTTCAAAAAGAATATTAAAACATCTTTTCAAGATGTAAGAACGCAGGTCTCTAATATTAATTCATTTGTCCAAGAGCATCTTGTTGGAATGAACATTGTACAGATTTTTAATAGAGAAGAAGCGGAATTCAAAAAGTTTAAAGAAATTAATGTTTTACACAGAGATGCTCATTTAAGAAGTATCTTTTATTATGCTGTGTTTTTTCCTATTGTTGAGGTTTTATCTGCCGCATCAATAGGTCTTATTGTTTGGTATGGGGGGCAAAATATTTTAACTGAAAACACAATAACACCTGGTGAGATTATTGCATTTATTTTGTTTATTCATATGATGTTTAGGCCTATTAGGCAGCTGGCAGATAGGTTTAATGTTTTACAAATGGGTATTGTTGGCTCAGAAAGAGTATTTAAAATTTTAGATACTGAGGAAAAAATTAATAATAATGGAACGACAGAAATAGAAGAAATACATGGATCTATAAGCTTTTCTAATGTTTGGTTTGCATATAAGGATAAGCAATGGGTTTTAAAAGATTTAACTTTTAATATTGAAGCTGGAAAAATGTTAGCTTTAGTTGGGCAAACTGGTTCTGGAAAATCTTCCATTATTAGAGTGCTAAATCGTTTTTATGAAATTAATAAGGGTAAAATCACATTAGATGGTATTTCAATTGAAGAAATTCCAATTAACTCCTTAAGAAAAAATATTGCTCTTGTTCAACAAGAGGTTTTCTTGTTTTCAGATTCATTAATAAATAATATTACTCTTTATGATGATTCAATTTCTAAAGAAAGTATTATTCATGCAGCCAAGGAAATAGGAATACATAAGTTTATTAGTTCACTTCCTGGTTCTTATGATTATAAAGTTGGAGAAAGAGGGGTTACACTTTCTTCTGGTCAAAGACAATTAATTGCATTTTTGAGAGTATACCTACGTGATCCAAAAATATTAATTCTTGATGAAGCTACTGCATCAATAGATTCTGAAACAGAAGCATTAATCCAAACAGCTTTGGGTAAACTCTCTGAAAATAGGACCACTATTATAATAGCACATAGATTGTCTACTATTATTCAATCTGACAAGATTATTCTTTTAAAAGAAGGGAATGTTTTAGAGCAAGGAAGTCATAATTCTTTAATTAAGATGAAAGGATCTTATGCTAAGATGTATGAAAATCAATCCTCAATCACTAATTAGCGTAAGATTGTTATCATATAATTGATTGAATATTTCTTTAATTTCTTAAATTTGCCTTAAGATGAAAAAGATTCTATTCTTCTTATTAATTTTCTGCCAGCTTTCATATGCTCAAATTACAATTGATAAGACTGCACCTTACGATAACTCAACTTTTCTAATCGATAATGTATTATTGGGGGGAGGTATTATTGCTTCTAACCATGCGTATCAAGGTGATAGTATGCAGATTGGGTTTTTTGGAGCTATAAATACAAGTCTTGGCTTAAATAAAGGAATCGTAATGTCTACTGGTGATATAGATGAATTAGATCCAAACTATACAGGATTTGGTGGTGCTCCTGCAAATACTGTTACTGATCCTGATTTATTAACTGTAGCAAATTCTGTTCCGCCATTATTACCAGCCCCATACACAAATTCTTTTACTGTTACTAGTGTTAATGATATTGCAATATTAGAATTTGATTTTATTACTACTTCAGATTCATTAAGTTTTGATTATGTTTTTGGCTCATCTGAATATTTTTCATTTGAAAATTCAATCTGGAATGATGTATTTGGTTTTTTTCTCTCAGGTCCTGGCATATCAGGTCCATATTCCTCTCCAGCTAATCATCCAAATGGCTCTGTCAATTTGGCTATTGTTCCAGGTTCCAATCCACCGCTTCCAATAACAATTTCATCAGTTAATAGCGTTACACCTATAAATGCTCAGTATTTTGTAGACAATTCAGCTGGTTTAGATACAATTGCAAGCGCAGATGGATATACAACAGTCTTAACTGCTGAAGCGCTAGTTCAATGTGGGCAATCATACCACATTAGAATAGCTATTGCTGATGGCTCAGACACTGGATTAAGTTCTTTTGTATGGCTAAAAGCAGGAAGTTTTGCTTCACCTATTTTAGATATTGTTGATGATCTTGGAATAGATTCAACAATAATGAATATTCCATGTAACTCATCAGTTACACTTTCTGCAAATGGAGGCCTTGGAGCTACTTATCAATGGTATGACAACTCAGGTTCTGTTATAAGTACAAATTCAAATATTATTGTTTCTGATGGTATATACTGGGTAACAGCAACTTCTTTAGGTTGTCCTGTTTTTTCTGATACGATTACAGTTATTTCTCAACCAGCACCAAATTTTGATTTTGGTAATGATCTTTTAATTCCTTGTAATACAACATATTTGCTGAATCCAATAATTATAGGAGGTTCTGGAAATTATTCTTATTACTGGAGTAACTCTTTAAGCACATCTTCCATACAAGCTTCAGAAGGTTCATATTCATTAACTGTAACAGATAATAATACAGGTTGCTTTGCTAATGACACAATTACAATATCTGAAGCTGCGCTGCCTTTATCCTCAATAAGTGGAGGAGGAAATATATGTGATGATGGAGAAGCTGAAAGTATAGAGTTTAATTTTAATGGTTTATTACCTTGGGATTTAGTCTTTTATAATGGTCAAGATACACTCTTTCAAGCAAATATCCCAACAAATAATTTTAGTTACTCTACTTCTACTGCGGGAGAATACCAAATTTTAAATGCTTATGATAATAATTTATGTGAAGCCGATATACCTGATGATATTATTGGTATAAGTGTTTCTGATAATCCTTCTCCAGATATTATTATTGATAATTATATTTTATATATAGGAGATACAATAAGGTTAGAACTTTCTGAAATTTATTCATCTTATGAATGGTTTAATAGTGAAGAAGAATTTCTTGGAAACGATTCATATCTAGATGTGTCAATTCAGGGTGAGTTTTATGTCTATGTTGTAGATCAAAATGGATGTTCTGCTTTTTCTGATAATACGACTGTGAACATAGTTCCTAGAACTGAGTTATTTGTTCCTTCATCTTTCACTCCAAATTCAGATATGCACAATGAATTATTTGTTATTTACGGTGAAAACATTAAATCTTTTAATATTAAAATTTATTCAAAGTGGGGCGGAGTCATATTTGAATCTAATAATATTAATAAGAGTTGGGATGGATTTTATTTAGGTGAGAAAGTAAAACAAGATAAATACTTATTTAAAATTGATTTAACTGGAGAAGACAATATTCCTTTTTCTAAAAGTGGTTTAATAAATGTAATTTATTAGAATGAAAAAGATTTTTTTCATACTTTTTTCCCCTTTTATTTTATTTGGACAGACTACAGATTGGGTAAAATCTTTTGGAGGAATTGAATCAGACAAAGGTATTTCAATTGGTACCGATTCACTAGGCTTCATATATATTAGTGGATACTATAACTCCGCAGCAGATTTTGATCAAATTTCTTTAGTAAATAATCCTAATTCTGGTACTAATAAAGAAAATTTTGTTGCTAAATTAGATTCCAATGGAAATGTATTATGGGTAGTTCCTGGTGGAAATCAGGAGGGAACCTGTTGTGACGATAGAGCTTTGGGTATGCATGTAACTCCTGGAGGTGATGTATTTATAACTGGAACTTTTTGGAGTTCTTATTATTTAGGTGTTCGTGGAGCCGCAGGAACTATAAATGTCCCTGGAAACCAAAGAAATGATCATGATAATTCATTATTAGCAAAGATTGATAGAGATGGCAACCCTGAGTGGGTAATTGGTTTTGGTGGAGATAATACTTCTGGCGGATGTCCTTATCCGATTTATGACGCAGATGATCATTCATATGACGTAAAAGTTGATAAAGATGGGTTTATTTATGTAACTGGTTTTTTTTCTGGATATGATGCAGACTTTGATAGTTTTACTATCACAAATCCTGATTGGGGAAATGATTGTACACCGATGGGTTACATTGGTAAGTTAGATTCAAATGGTACCTGGCTATGGGTAGATAAATTTGACGGAATTAAAGATGCAAGAGGATCAAGAGATAATCGAATTGCAATAGATAATTTATCAAATATATATTGTATTGGCGGTTTTGAGAATACAGCTGATTATGGTCCATATTCCCTAACTTCAAATGGTGAATGGGATGCTTTTATATTCAAAATGGATAAAGACGGTAATTGGCTTTGGGCAGATAAGATAGGTAGTAATAAATCTGATAGAGCTAATAGTATTGCAATAGATATTTGTGATGATATATATATTACTGGAGAATATAGGAACCCTATGGTTTTTCCAGGTGCTAATGCATCAAATGGAAGTGATACTCTAAGTCATAAGCAAAAGAGAGATGTATTTGTTGCGAAAATGAACAATCAAGGTCAGTGGAAATGGGCAAAAAGAGCAAGAAGTTCGGGAACAGATAAATCATATCAAATGTCTGTTGATATTAATAAACAAGTTTTTGTTTGTGGAACAACAGGTGGTTCTACAGGAGATTCAACTAAGTTTTCTGATAATTTAATTGTTCCGCCTCAAATTTTAGCAGATACAACGATGTCTACATGGGTTGCGCAAATTGATGGCTCAACAAATACTGGTGATTGGTTATGGGCTAAATTAGCAGGTTCAAACACTGATGATGATGATAGAGCTAATGATATATGTGCTGATGGTTTTGGTAATGTATATGCTGTAGGTTTCTTTGAAGATATTGCTGATTTTGACGGCATAACTCTAGACGCTACAAGTCGTAAGAAGGATATTTTTGTTTGGAAAATGAGTATGACTCCAGGAAGTTTTACTTATAATAATTCTTTAGATACAATTTTCTATAGCGAAGTGGTTTATAATCCTTTAGACACTGGAATATTTGTTCAATCATCTTTTTCTACAGATGGCTGTGACACCTTATTTGTTGATTCAATAATTGAAAGAAAACTTGGTATTAAAATCATTTTTGATATTAATAATATTGGATCTGGCAATGTTACGGTTGATGGTCAAAATGTTACACTTCCTATTGAAATAGAGTTTATTGTTGGAGATGTTGTTAATATAAGCGCTCAGATTGACCCAAATTGGTTGTTTTTAGAATGGCACACAAATAATAACTTAATAGGAACAAATATTTTAACAACAAACTTTTTAGCAAACCAAAATGATTCTTGCGTTCTAAAAACTTACCCTAAACCTCCTCTAACTGCTTTTATCTCAGGAAACGATACAATTTGTTCAAATACTAGTACTCAAGCTCAAGTAAAAATATCTTTTACAGATGCCATTGCTCCATATACATTTGTTTATTCAATAGATGGCCAAAATCAAAACCCAATAACTACAAGTAGTAATCCACATGTCATTTATGCTGTTGAGGAAGGAATATATACTCTAAATTCTTTTAATGACGCTAATGAGTTGGGCTGGTGTTCTGGATCTGCTATAGTTACTTTCCAGGAAGCTCCAAAAGCTTTATTTAGCACGAGCTCTGACACTATGAATATTCTTTATACTAGCATTCAGTTTTTTGATCAGTCCTCTGGTAATATTGATAACTGGTTTTGGGATTTTGGTGATAATACATTTCAATATAGCCAGCCAAACCCAACTCATACATATAAAGACTCTATTGGTATTGTCGAGGTGAAATTAGTTGTGATTGATGAGGTAGGTTGTAGAGATACCACTATTAAACAATTATGGATTGAAAATGAATTTTGGATATATATTCCAAATAGTTTTACCCCAAATAATGATGGAATAAATGACAATTTCTGTTTATCATATAATGGAATTTTAATTGAAACTTTTTATTTTAATATTTTTGATCGATATTCAAATCTAGTATACGCAACGAATAATATAAATGATTTGAAATGCCTGTCAAATAATGGATGGGATGGCTTGAATTTTAAAACTGGTAATGAGTTACCTATGGGAACTTATATCTATGAAATTTATTTTCAGGATTTTGAAGGGTGGAAGCACAAGGAAGTCGGTCATCTTCAATTGATACGTTAATTTTAGTTATTTATGCGTTTAATATTTCTATCGTTTTTACTGATTTTTTTTTCTTGTTCTTCTGAAAAAAATAATAAAGTTTTAGTTACAAATACGGGAGAGACTCAGGGTACTTTTTATCACATTAAGTATTTAATAAAAGATGGTGTAAATTTACAGCCTAGAATAGAAAATATTCTTTCTTCGGTTGATTCCAGTCTTTCTACATATGTTCCTTATTCACTAATTTCTAAGATTAATTATCGTCAAGATAATATTGTTGATTCACTTTTTGAGACTGTTTTTAACTGTGCTCAACTTGTTCACAAACAAACTGAAGGAGCCTTTGATTGTTCTATAGCTCCTCTTGTAAATGCATGGGGTTTTGGGTTTGAAAAAAAACAAAATTTAGATTCTTTAAAGATTAAAAAAATCCTGAAAAATATTGGTTTTGATAAGATTTATATTAAAAATGATTCTTTAAATATTCCTAAAAATATGATGATTGATTTTAATGCATTAGCTCAAGGATTTACGGTGGATCTTATTGCTAAGTTTTTAGATGATAATAGTATAACAGATTATTTGATTGAAATTGGTGGTGAATTAAAATCTAAAGGGTCTAATGCTAGTGATAAAATTTGGCGTGTTGGAGTAGATAAGCCTATTGATGAAATTGATTTACAAGATCGTTTTCAATTTATTATGAAATTAGAAAATAAATCAATAGCAACTTCTGGAAATTATAGGAAATATTTTGAAGAAAATGGTAAGAAGTACTCTCATACAATAAGTCCTTTTAATGGTTACCCAGTAATGAACAATTTTTTATCTGTAAGCGTGATTCATGATGATTGTATGCTTGCTGATGCTTATGCTACAGCTTTTATGGTAATGGGTAAATCAAAAACATTAAAATTTTTAGATAATTTTCCTGAGATAGAAGCTTATATTGTTTATACCGATAAAAACGGAAAATTTAAGACTTATATATCTGAGAAAATGGTAAGTAGAATTATTAATTATTAGGACAAATTTCATCAGCAGACTTCCCACAAAAGCTGCAATCTTCACCGTCTTTACTTAAAAAAGGACTCTGACTAGCGCAGGTACCTGCAAATTCTCCATCTTTTTTTAATAGTATTTTAATTGCAATAGCTGCGATAATAAAACTCATCATTACTATCGTTATAAGAAATAATTTCATTGTACAAATATAGTTATTACTTTCTATATATAATTTAATTATGTTTGTTGAAAAATCAAAATAAATGAAAAAAAAATCAGATGCATTTATTCGTTTAGTTAAAATCATGGATCAGTTAAGAGAAGAGTGTCCATGGGATAAAAAACAAACAATGGACAGTTTAAGATATCTAACTATTGAAGAGATGTATGAGTTATCTGATGCTATTCTTGATAAAGATACTAATGAAATAAGAAAAGAACTTGGGGACTTGATGTTGCACATTGTTTTCTATTGCAGAATAGCATCAGAGGATAATAGTTTTGATATTGCAGATGTGTTGAATGGTATTTGTGATAAGCTTATTTATAGACATCCACATATTTATTCTGATGTAAAAGTTAAAAATGAAAAGGAAGTTAAAGAAAATTGGGAAAAATTGAAGCTAAAAGAGGGTAAGAAATCAGTTTTAGAGGGAGTACCTAAGTCTTTACCTGCAATTGTTAAGGCCTTTAGAATTCAAGAGAAAGTAAGAGGCATAGGTTTTGACTGGGATAATAAAGAACAAGTTTGGGACAAGGTTAAAGAAGAAATAGATGAACTAAAAGTTGAGGAAAATAATAGTGATCAAGACAGAATTGAATCTGAATTTGGTGATGTATTATTTTCATTAGTTAATTATTCAAGATTTATTAATGTTAATCCAGAAGATGCATTAGAAAGAACAAATAAAAGATTTATTAAAAGATTTCAAATAATGGAAGAAAAAATTAAAAATGAAGGACTTGATCTTTCAGAAATGTCATTGTCTGAAATGGATGTGTATTGGAACTGGGCTAAAAAGAAATATAAGTTATCCTAATTGTTAGTCAGAAGGTTGTTAATTATTAATTATCTTTGAAGTATATAAATATTTTTTAATTTATACTAAAAAGAAATATGAGAAATTTAACTTTTTTACTAGCTCTTTTACTCTTAAATATTCAAGCTATGGCCCAGAATATTTTTGATTTAAACGTTCATAAAATTGAAATATTTTTTAATATTAATAACTGGGATGATTCTTTAGATATTTTTTATTCTAACAACCTTGGTGAAAGATTAATTGCTGATTCAATTTTAATTGATGGAAAGATTGACCAGGATGTTGGTGTTAAGTTCAAAGGAAATAGTTCTTATAGTGCTAATAATAATAAGAACCCTTTAAATATTAAATTAGATTATGTAAATAATGGACAGTCAATTAACGGCTATAATGTATTAAAACTTTCCAATGGCTTTAGAGACCCCTCATTTATTAGAGAGGTTATGAGTTATGACATGGCTAGAGAGTATATGCCTTCGCCTCTTGCAACTTATGCTAATGTCTTTATAAATGGAACCTTAATTGGGCTCTATACTTGTATTCAATCTATTGATGATGATTTTACAAATCAACATTTTTATGAGAGAAAAGGTCCTTTTTTTAAAGCTGAAAATACAGGTTTTTCTGTCTCTGGATGCGCAGGTCCTTTAGGTGTTTTACAGTATTTTTCTGATACAAATTGTTATCAGAGAGCCTATGAGATGCAATCAACAGATGACTGGACTCAACTGGGGAATTTTTTAGATACATTAAATAATCATTTTACAGAGCTAGAAAATATTTTAGATTTAGATCGTACACTTTGGATGATGGCTTTTGAAAATTTAACAGTTTCTTTAGATGGTCCTATTAATTCAATTCCTCACAATTTTTATTTATTTAAGGATAATAATGGAAGGTTTTCACCTATTCTTTGGGATATGAATATGGCCTTTGGAGGTTTTACAATGGGGCTTCCTGGAAATGTTCAGAATTCTGATTTACAAGAATTAGATATATTTCATGATAGTTCGAATAATCAAAATAAATTAACAAATAAAATTTTCTCCTCAAACAGATATCGTAAAATGTATGTTGCACATATGCGTACTATTTTAAATGAACAATTTGTAAATGGTTTTTACAATACAAAAGCTTTGGCTCTTCAATCATTAATTAGTAATGATGTTAATAATGATCCAAATACATTCTACTCATTTGCAGATTTTAACTCTAATACTAGTAATTCGGTGTCTAATATTATTGGTATTTCTGAATTAATAGCTAGTAGAATATCTTACCTGCAAAACTTAAGCGAGTTCACTGCATCAACTCCTATAATATCAAATATATCCACTTCAACTAATACCGTTCTTCCTTTTTCAACAGTAAATTTCACATCAGATATTGTTAATGCTAACTACGCATATTTTGCTTACAGATATAATTATTCTGATAAATTTCAAAAAGTCGAAATGTTTGATGATGGCCAACATAATGATGGTATTGCTGGAGATAATGTCTTTGGAATTAATATTGATGTTGATGCTAGAGATATGCAATACTATATTTATGCTGAAAATAATAATTCAGGTATTTTTTCACCAGAAAGAGCAGAAAAAGAGTTTCATAAACTTGCTGTTGTTGGCGGCTTAGTTATTAATGAGGTTATGGCCTCTAACACAAGCGTCATAGCAGATCAAAATGGTGAGTTTGATGATTGGGTAGAATTATATAATAATAACAACTTTAGTATTAATTTAAATGGATATTATTTATCTGATAATGAAAATGATTTATTAAAATGGTCTTTTCCAAATGTAAGTATTGCACCAAATAGTTATTTGATTGTTTGGTGTGACACCGCGGGAAGCTCTCAAACAGGATTGCATACTAATTTTAGACTATCTTCTGATCAAGAAGAGGTTTATCTCACAGATCCTTTAGGTAATATTATTGATGCAATTCATTATGTTAATATGCCCTCAAATATTTCTTTCTCTAGAGTTCCTAATGGAATAGGGCCTTTTGTTAATCAAGAGAGTACTTACTCTTCAAGTAATAATAATATTTCAAATATTAATGAGGAATTATCTATTGCTTTTTTTAACGTTTACCCCAATCCAATTAATGAGAATTTTAAAATTCATTCTTTAAATGTTGGAGAAATTAGTATTTTTAACGTTTGTGGGCAAAAAATATTAACTAAGAAATTAAATGGTTTTCCTAAAACAATTAATTCTGAAAAATGGAAGCCTGGAATATATTTTATTACGAATGGTTATTTAACGCAAAAGATAATTAAGCAATAAATTATATTTTTATACTAAAAAATAATGTTTTTAAATCAGCTCAAAAGAAATGAATATACTTAAGCAAACTTTTAAATATGTATTTATAGCTACCATTACTTTTATGTTTTTTTCCTGTGAAAAACAATCTGGAGAAGGAGGAAGTTCTGAAATTACTGGATTAGTATATAAACTTTCTACTTATCAAAACGCATTAACTGGACAGATTGATACCATATCTTATCAATTAGATTCTGGCAAAGATATTTATATAATATACTCTGATAATGAGTCTGATTTTTATGATGATAAAATTGAAACCAATTGGAATGGTCAATATAAATTTGATTTTTTAAGAAAAGGAAAGTACATTGTGTTTACTTATGCTGATAGTACTGATGCTTTAAATACTAACTATGATTTTCCTGTTTTTAAACATATTGAAATTGAAGCAAATAATTCTTCCTATAATTTAGGTGATTTTGTAATAAATAAGTGAATTTAATTTCAAAATATACATCTAGTTTTTCTCCAATTTCTTTAGAAGAAATGGATGGAGTCAAGTTAATGAATCGTACTGACACTAAATTTACTTTTAGTATTTCTGTTCTTCCAGAGCTTTTTCAAAATCTCAGTCCATTTTATGATGTTCTTGAAATTGATAATAAGCGAATTCATGAATATAAATCTCTTTATTTTGATACTAAAAAAAGAAAGTTCTATTATGATCATCATAATCAAAGAGTAAATAGGTTTAAAGTAAGGTTTAGAGAGTATGTAGATTCAGGGTTAACTTTTCTTGAAGTAAAACGTAAAAACAATAAGGGTAAAACAATTAAGAAGCGTCTAAAAGTTAAAGATATAGTCACTTCTATTAAAAGCGAACAGCAAGAGTATATTAATAAAATAATTGGTCAAAAATTAGATGTTTTTCCTGTACAATGGATTAACTTTAGTCGTATTACTCTTGTTCATAAAGTTTTAAAAGAAAGATTAACATTAGATGTAAATCTTAATTTTTATGACGAAAAATCTTCTGGTGATCTAAGTAAAATAATTATTGCTGAGGTTAAACAGGAAAGAATGAGTAGGTCCTCTGATTTTATTAGAATAGCAAAAGATATGAGGATATATCCTATGCGTATAAGTAAATATTGCTTTTCTGCAATAGAGTTAGATAGTTCGTTAAAGAATAACAGATTTAAAGAGAAAAATATTTTTTTAAATAAATTAAAACAAAACTAAATGTCATTATTATTAATTTTATTAGATAGCCTAGAGTTTTTAGGAACACCCCTTTTTGACCCAAAAGATTTTTTCAAACTGCTTGTTAAAACTGCATTTAATCTTTCAATAATCTTAATTATTGTAAGGTATATTTATTATCCTGTTACAAAAAATAAGGATTATTTATTTACTTATTTTTTAATAAGTCTGACTGTTTTTCTTTTATGTGTACTTTTAGATAGTGTAAAACTTGAACTTGGTTTTGCTTTAGGTTTATTTGCGATTTTTGGAATTATTCGTTATCGTACTGATCCAATTCCAATTAAAGAGATGACGTATTTGTTTCTAGTAATTGGTATTTCAGTTGTAAATGCTCTAGCAAATAAAAAGATAAGTTATGCTGAATTAATTTTTGCAAACTTCATGATTGTTGGAGTTACACTTGGTCTTGAGAGAATCTGGTTACTTAGACATGAAAGTAGAAAGAATGTAATTTACGAGAAAATAGAGCTTATTAAGCCTGAACATAGAACTGAATTAATTGCTGATTTAAAGGAAAGAACTGGAATTGATGTTGTAAGAGTCGAAATTAGACGTATTGACTTTTTAAAAGATATAGCTCATCTGCGTATTTTCTATTATGAAAGTGATAAGAAGTAGTTTTCTATTTATATTTTTTCTTCTTTTTTTTTCTTCTACTGCACAAGAAAATGATTTCCAGATTTGGAATTCAATTTCAATAAAGAAAAAAATAAATAAAAAAAATTCATTATATCTTAAATTAGGTTTGCGCTTTAGAGAGAACTCTTCTTTAAAATCTAAAGACTTTTTGGACGTGAAATTTAAAAAATATTTAAATAAATTAGTGTCTTGGTCACTGGGATACCGAGGAGTTTTAGACTATGATATTTATTCTAATAGCATAATAAAACAGCGTTTTTACACAGATTTTTATTTATCAAAAAAAAGAAAAAGATACTATTTTACACTAAGGAATAGAGTCTTGGTTCAAGGCGAAAAAAATAATTATAAATCCTTATTTAGGCAAAAAATTCAATTATCATATAACTTAAGAAAAACTAAATTAGAGCCAAGCATAGGCTATGAGTATTTTTATGGTTTTTCTAAAATAGTTGATAAAACAAGATTTAATTTTTCATTAGCTTATCCAATATATAAAAAGTTAGATTTTGGTGTTGGGTTTAAAATTCAAAATGAATATTACGTTGCTGATCCATTAACTCTTTATATTTTTGAGTCAAAATTAATTTACAAGCTATAAATGATTAAAAAAGAAATTATAAATACATTTTTTATTGCTGATCTAAATGAGTTACAAAACGATGAAATTAAATTAATTAATAATGCTAAATCTGCTCTTTCATCTGCTTATTCTTCATATTCTGGATTTTCAGTTGGCGCAAGTGTTTTGCTCGAAAGTGGTGATATTGTTAATGGAAGTAATCAGGAGAATGTAGCATATCCTTCTGGATTATGTGCTGAACGAGTTGCTTTATTTTACACTAGCTCTCAATACCCCAATCAAAAAATTAAAACAATAGCCATAAGTGCTTTCTCTGAAAATTTTGAAATCAAAGAATATATTAGCCCATGCGGTGGTTGTAGACAAGTTATGGCTGAGTATGAAGAAAAACAAGCTCAACCTATTCGAATACTACTACATAGTCCTAATAACAAAGTCTTGATAGCAAATTCTGTAGAGGATCTTTTGCCTTTTATTTTTAGAAGTCCAGAACTAAAGAAATATTAGTTCTTATGCATGTCTTATCAACTCCAATTGAATATTTAAAGGGTGTTGGCCCAATTAGAGCAGAATTGTTAAAAAAGGAATTAAGAATTTTCACATACGAAGATTTATTAATGCATTACCCTTTTAGATATATTGATAAAAGCAATATTCACCTTATTAGAAATGTGTCTGAAGATATTTCACATATTCAATTTAAAGGTAAGATAGTTAGGCTTGAAGAAAAGGGATTAAAAAGATCTAAAAGACTAATTGCTTATTTTAGAGATTCTAGTGGTGAAATTGAATTAGTTTGGTTCAAATCTATTAAATGGATTAAGACAAGTATTAATTTAGATAAAGAATATTTAGTCTTTGGGAAACCTTCTTCTTTTGGAGGTAAAATAAATTTGGTGCATCCAGACTTAGATCCAGTTGAAGGTTCTATTAAAGATTTTAGAGGCCTTCATGGTGTATATTCAACAACTGAAAAATTAATTAACAGAGGGCTTAATAGTCGCGCTATTTCTAAGTTGGTTAAGAATTTAATTCCTTTTCTTTCAAATGCCATTGAAGAAAGTTTGTCTAATGAAATATTAGAGAAATATAAACTTCCAAAAAAGAAAGAGGCTTTAATTAATATTCATTTGTCTAGAGATTTAAAGGAATTGGAAAGAGCTCAGAAACGATTAAAATTTGATGAATTGTTTTTTTTACAACTTCATCTAATTAAAATAAAAATAATAAGAAATAATAAGTTTATTGGTTATTCTTTATCAAGCTTAGGTGAGAATTTCAATACCTATTATTCAAAATATTTAAAGTTTGAATTAACAAATGCTCAAAAGAGAGTTCTTAAGGAAATCAGATTAGATGTTAAAAATAATAAACAAATGAACCGTCTTTTACAAGGTGATGTTGGTAGTGGTAAAACAATTGTAGCACTTCTTTCTATGCTAATGGCAGTTGACAATGGTTTTCAGGCTTGTATTATGGCTCCCACTGAAATTCTTGCTCAACAGCATTTCACTACAATAAGTGAAGAGCTTAAGGGTATGGATATAAATGTAGATATCTTAACTGGATCAAAAAAAACAAAAGCTAGACGGGAGTTAGTAGAAAATCTTGAAAATGGTAATATTAATTTACTTGTTGGTACTCATGCATTATTGGAGGATTATGTGAAATTCAAGAATCTAGGATTTGTTGTTATTGATGAACAACATAGATTTGGTGTTGCTCAAAGAGCTAAACTTTGGAAGAAAAACAAATTCCCACCTCATATTTTGGTGATGACAGCAACTCCAATTCCAAGAACACTATCTATGACTCTTTATGGTGATTTAGATATTTCTATAATTGATGAACTTCCCCCAGGAAGGAAATTAGTTCAAACGCTTTGGCGTTCTGATAGTTCTAGATTAAATATAACTAGGTTTATGAAAGAACAGATTGCTTTAGGAAGGCAAATCTATATTGTTTTTCCTTTAATAGATGAGAGCGCTAAATTAGATTATAAAAATCTAATAGAAGGATATGATTCTATCTCGATAGACTTCCCACTACCTGATTTTCAAGTAAGTGTGGTTCATGGAAAAATGAAATCTGATGCCAAAGAGTATGAGATGAACCGATTTATAAATGGCACTACTGATATCATGGTGGCAACTACAGTAATTGAGGTAGGTGTAAATGTGCCTAATGCAAGTGTTATGATTATAGAAAGTGCGGAAAGATTTGGTCTTTCTCAGTTACATCAACTTAGAGGTAGGGTTGGAAGAGGAGCTAGTCAATCATATTGTGTACTTATGAGTGGTGATAAAGTTAGCAATGAAGGTAAAACTCGTCTTAAGACAATGGTTAATACTACAGATGGATTTAAAATAGCTGAGGTAGATTTAAAATTACGAGGTCCTGGAGATATGATGGGAACAAAACAAAGTGGGATTCTAGATTTTAAAATAGCTGATATAGTGAAAGATGGTAAAATACTTGAATATGCTAGAAAAGAAGCTTTTAATCTTTTAGAGGATGACGTTGATTTATTAAAATCTGAAAATATTAATATTGCTAGATTTTATAGGCCTTATGCTAGAGAAAGAATGGGGTGGAGCAGAATAAGTTAAAAATAAAGGGTAAGCTATTTGTATCGCACCGCTACAACCTAATACCCTTGCTACATTCCTGTCCTGGGGGAGTTCATAGGGAGCTGGTCGCACAAGACTTACCCTTCAACGGCAAAATTAATATAATCTAACATACCGCAAAACTTTTCTTAACTTCTATTTTCTATATTTGTAGAAAATTTAAAATAATTTTATGGACACTAGGAAATTTGCAATGAATTATGGGGCATATTTGGGGTTAGGTTTAGTCTTAATTTCTTTTACTGTATATTTATTTGGCCTAGAAGAACAAAAATCAATTATACCATCTTTGCTTAATAATCTTTTAATTATTGGAGCTATTATTTATTCTGTTATTATTTTTAGAGATCAAAATAATGGATTTATTTCTTATTCTAAAAGCTTAAAACTAGGTACATCAGTAGTTTTTTTTGCCTCTGTATTACTAGCTTTTTATACTTTTATCTTTGTCACTTTTATTAATCCTGAATATTTAGTTAATATAATTGATATTGCTGAACAAGAAATTTTAAAATCTAATCCAGAAATTTCTGATGAAGAGTTAAACATGGCTATTAATATGACTCAGAAAATGTTACAGCCTCAATGGATGGCAACACTGTCTGTGCTTGGAGGAACATTTATGGGGTTCTTTTATTCACTAATAATTTCTTTTTTTTTAAAAAAAGATGACAATAATTTAATGATATAGTGATGGATATTTCAGTACTTATTCCTTTATTTAACGAAGAAGAATCACTTCCTGAATTATGTTCGTGGATTAATAAAGTCATGCTTGAGAATAGTTATTCTTATGAGGTATTATTAATTGATGATGGCAGTAAAGATAATTCTTGGTCAGTAATAGAAAAATTATCTTTAGAAAATAAGTCTATTAAAGGGGTGAAATTTAGAAGGAATTATGGTAAATCTGCTGCGCTTAATATAGGCTTTAAAAGAGCTCTTGGTAATGTTGTTATTACAATGGATGCTGATTTACAGGATAGTCCTGATGAAATCCCTTCACTGTATAAAAAAATTATTAATGATAATTACGATTTAGTTTCAGGATGGAAGCAAAAAAGATATGATCCTATTTCAAAAACATTACCAACAAAATTATTTAATTGGGCAGCACGAAAAGCATCTGGTATTTATCTTCATGATTTCAATTGTGGTTTGAAATCATATAAAAATACTGTAGTAAAAAGTATTGAGGTTCATGGTGAAATGCATAGGTATATTCCTGTTTTAGCTAAATGGGCAGGCTTTGCTAATATTACTGAACAAGTTGTTGAACATCAAAGTAGAAAGTATGGTGAAACAAAATTTGGTTTAGAAAGATTTGTTAATGGATTTTTAGACTTGTTGACAATTACTTTTGTCACTAGATTTGGAAAGAAGCCTATGCATATTTTTGGTGTAGTGGGAACCATAATGTTTTTAATTGGTTTAATTCTTTTTGGTGGTATTGTTGGTTCTAAATTATATGCAATATTAAACAGTATTACTGCAAAAAATATTGCTGATATGTCTTCTTTTTATATTGCTTTAACTTCAATGGTAATGGGTGTTCAGTTATTTCTTGCCGGATTTATTTCAGAATTAATTTCTAGAAATTCTAATGATCGTAATAATTATCATATAGAAAAAGAGATTTAATTCTTGTGAATAATAAAAAAGTTATTATTGTTGGCCCTGCTCATCCTTACAGAGGAGGGATTGCAAATTTTAATGATTGTTTAGCTAAAGAATATGTTAGACAAGGTTGTAGCGTTCAAGTCTATTCTTTTAAACTTCAGTATCCAGATTTTTTTTTCCCTGGTAAAACTCAGTATGAGAAATCTGAACCTCCAAAAGATATTGTAATTAAAAGCGTAATAAATTCTATAAATCCTTTCAATTGGTTTGCTGTTGCAAATAAGATTATTAAAGAGAAGCCAGATTTTTTAATAGTTAGATATTGGTTGCCTTTTATGGCTCCTTGTCTAGGAACTATTTGTTATTTAATTAAATCTAAAACTAAAATTATAGCAATTACAGATAATGTAATTCCTCATGAGAAAAGATTTGGTGATTTTATATTAACAAAATATTTTATTGGTAGCTGTCATGCTTTTATTACGCTATCAAAATCTGTACTTGACGATCTATCTAGATTTACAAAAACAAATAATAAAAAGTTTATTGCACATCCTATTTATGATACTTTTGGAGAAATAGTTAAAAAAGAAGATGCGATTAATAAACTAAATTTATCAAAAGAAAATAAATATCTCCTATTTTTTGGATTTGTAAGGAAGTACAAAGGATTAGATCTTATGCTTGAAGCAATAGCTGATCCAAGAGTTAAAAAACTTGATATTAAGTTAATTATTGCTGGCGAATTTTATGATGATATTAAATATTATAATGACCTAATTTCTAAATTTAATATTAGTGATAATATTATTATGCGCAGTGATTTTATTGAAAATTCAGATGTTAAAAATTATTTTTGCGCTTGCGATATGATTACTCAAACATATAGGACCGCAACCCAAAGTGGAGTTACTCAAATTGCATATCATTTTGAAAGGCCAATACTTGTTACTGATGTTGGAGGCCTAGCTGAAATCGTTGCTGATAAAAAAGGTGGATATGTTACCTCTAAAAATCCTAAGCATATTGCTGATGCAATTTTAGATTTTTATGCTAATAATAGGGAAAAAGAATTCTCTGATTTTTCAGCTGTTGAGAAAAAAAAATACTCATGGGAAAATCTCACTATTGGTATTGAAAGTTTAATCCTCTCTTAAATAAAATATAGCATATCTTTTCTTGTTATATTTGCACAAAATGCTATAAATGAAACATTTATTTTTAATTATATTTTTCTTGCCTCAAATTTTGTTTTCTCAAAACATAAATATGATTGATGAAAGTGGTAAAAAGCAAGGTGTTTGGAAAAAGAACTTTGATAATGGTAATTTAAAGTACAATGGATTCTTTATTAATGATAATCCTTCAGGTATTTTTAATTATTATTATAAGACTGGTGAGTTAAAAATTGAAAAAGAATTTTTTCATAATGGTTCAGCTGCTGCTACATATGTTTTTTATAGAGACGGTTCTCTAAAAGCATCAGGATTATATGTTAATCAACTAAAAGATAGTACATGGAATTATTATAATAATGATAGTATATTAATTTTATCTGAAATTTACTCAAAAGGACTTCTTAGAGGTTCTTCAAAAACTTATTATGATAATGGTAATTTATATGAATTAAAAAATTTCAGAAATGATACTGTTCATGGCATATGGGAACAATTCTTTAATAATGGAAAAACAAAAATGATTTCATCTTATTTAAATGGAGTCCGAGAAGGAGAGTCTACGCTTTATCATCCTAATGGAATAATATATTCTCAAGGAGTGTATAAAAATGGTGTTAAAGATGGTCGCTGGCAATTTTTTAATAATGAAAATAACTTAGATACAACAATAACTTATATCAATGAGTAAAGGAAAGGTGTTAATGGCAATGAGTGGTGGAATAGATAGTACCATGGCTTCTCTTATGCTTCATGAGCAAGGGTATGAAGTGATCGGAATTACTATGAAAACCTGGGATTACGCAAATTCAGGTGGTAATAAAAAAGAAACAGGATGTTGTAGTTTAGATTCAATAAATGATGCTAGGCAGCTTGCTGTTGATTGTGGATTTCCACATACAATTCTAGACATAAGAAAAGAATTTGGAGATTATATTATAGATAATTTTGTAGATGAGTATATCGCAGGTAGAACACCTAATCCTTGTGTTTTATGTAATACTCATATTAAATGGGAAGCTCTTTTAAAAAGAGCAGATATGCTTGGATGTGATTATATTTCTACTGGTCACTATGCTCAAGTTAGAAAAATAGATAATAGATATGTTGTTTCAAAGGGGATCGATGAAAGTAAGGATCAATCTTATGTTTTGTGGGGTGTTACTCAAGATTGTTTAAAAAGAACGATTTTCCCTATGGGGAACCTTCATAAGAAAGATATTAAACAAATGGCCATAGATAGAGGCTACAAAGCACTTGCAGCCAAAAGCGAAAGCTATGAAATTTGTTTTATCCCAGATAACGATTATAGAGGATTTTTAAAAAGACGAGTTGAAGGTCTTGAAGAAAAAGTAAAAGGAGGTAAGTTTATGTCATTAGACGGGAAAGTACTAGGTGAACATGATGGCTATCCATTTTACACGATTGGTCAAAGAAAAATAGGTATTTCTTTAGGTGATGACCCAACATATGTAATCTCAATAAATGAAAAAGAGAATATTGTTGTTGTTGGTACAAAAGATGATTTAATGAAGCAAGAAATGTTTGTTAGAAATATTAATTATGTCAAATATTCTAAGCTCGAAGATGGTGTTGAACTGCTGGTAAAAGTGAGGTATAAGCATAAAGGAGAAATTGCAACACTTTATAATGACGGAGAAAATATAAAAGTTCTTTTTCACAATAAGGTTGAAGGAATTGCTCCAGGGCAATCAGCAGCATTTTATGATGGAAATGATTTGGTTGCTGGTGGTTTTATTATGAAGAAATAAGTTGGAAGTAATAAAAATACCATATAAGGAAACAAATAATCATTTCTCTAAGCTAGTTCTTGATTATCTTGCTAATGATCCTAAATTAAAAAGTTTTATTCGAAGTTTTCCTTCCTTAGATAGTTTTACAACACAAATAATACAAAAATCTTCTCAGCAAATTGATAGGTCATCCCTTTATAATGTTTTAAAAAGCCAAAATTTAAATTCATCAGAAAAAACATTAAAAAATATTGAAAATATAAAGGAAGAAAACACCTTTTCTATTACAACTGGCCATCAACTTTGTCTATTTACAGGTCCGTTATATTTAATTTATAAAATTGCTGCTACAATTAATTTAGTAGAGTCCCTGAAAGTTAAATTTCCAGAAAATAATTTCATTCCACTTTTCTGGCTTGCTAGTGAGGATCATGATTTAGATGAAGTTAGCTCTATTAATTTATTTAATAAAAAAATAAAGTGGAATACTAATCAGTCAGGAGCAGTAGGAAAGATGAACACGACAGAGGTAAATGTTTTAATCGATCAAATCAAAGAAATTTTTGGAAAAAGTGAAAATTTAGATGATTTAATAAGTCTTTTTAAAAAAGCATACACTGATAATAATCTATCTCAAGCTACAAGAATAATTTTAAATAAGTTTTTTGGAGATTATGGTCTTGTAATAATTGATGCCGATTCTAAAGAATTAAAAAAGCAATTTATAGATATTATTAAAAAAGATGTTTTAAAAAATAAATTTTATAATGATATAAATAAAATAGCTGAAGAGTTTTCCAAGAATTATAAAGTACAAGCTAAAGCTAGAAAAATTAATTTCTTTAGAATTAAAAATAATTCAAGAGATAGAATTGATAATCCTACTTCTAATGATGATATTGAAAGCAACTTTTTTGAATATAGTCCAAATGTTTTGCTTAGACCATTATACCAAGAATTAATACTTCCAAATCTTGCTTATGTTGGAGGAGGAGCAGAGATTTCGTATTGGATGCTACTCAAGCAAGTATTTGAAAATAATAATATTGTAATGCCTCTTTTAATTTTAAGAAATTCGGCACTTGTTGTTACCCATAAAAATCAACAGAAGATTAAAAAGCTAGGAATTAGCTGTCATGAGCTATTCAATAATATTGATCTATTAAAAAAACAATATACACTAAGAAACAATAATGATATTTTGTTAAATAATGAAATTAATGATTTAGTAGAAATATATGATAGAATTAAAGATAAAATTGATGATGTATCTTTTAAGAATTCTTTAGAAAGTATGAAAGTTAAAAATATACAAATGTTTTCTAATACTGAAAAGAAGATAATTGCATATTTTAAAAATAGAAATATTACTAGTTTAAATCAGCTTGAAAAAATTATCTCACTACTATTTCCAGAAAATAAGTTACAGGAAAGGTTTGATAATTTTATTCCTTATTATCTTAATTATGGTGAAAACTTTATCAAAATATTAGTTCAGGAGTTAAATCCCCTAGATACTAATTTTGTAATTTTAAATTTAGAAAATTAAATATGAATCACGAAAAAATTCTAATACTTGATTTTGGATCTCAGTATACTCAACTTATAGCTAGAAGAGTAAGAGAGCTAAATATTTACTCTGAGATACATCCGTATAATAAAATCCCACAATTAGATGATAGTTGGAAAGCTGTGATTTTATCTGGTTCACCTTTCTCAGTTAGAGATAAAGATGCTCCAGTTCCAAATCTAGATTTAATAAGATCAAAGTACCCAATTTTAGCAATTTGCTATGGAGCTCAGTATCTTGCTAAAACATTTGGGGGAGAAGTTATGGCTTCAAAGATTAGAGAATATGGTAGGGCTAATCTTTCATACGTGAATTCTGATAATAAATTATTTAAAGGAATAAGTATTTCCTCTCAAGTTTGGATGAGTCATGGAGACACAATTGTTAAGCTACCAAAGGCATATAAGTTACTTGCATCTACCAATGAAGTTGTAAACGCAGCTTATTCATGTGAAAATGAAAGTATTTATGGATTACAATTTCATCCAGAGGTATATCATTCAAATGATGGTCAGAAATTAATAAGTAACTTTTTAATCTCAATCTGTAATTGTAAACAAGATTGGACTCCTCAGTCTTTTGTTGAAAGCACAATAAGTAGTTTGAAATTAAAAATAGGAAGTGACAAAGTTGTTCTTGGTCTTTCTGGAGGGGTAGATTCTACTATTGCTGCAGTTTTATTAGATAAGGCAATTGGGAAGAATTTGTATTGCATTTTTGTTGATAATGGGCTATTAAGAAAAAATGAATTTGAAGAAGTTTTACTTCAGTATAAAGGGATGGGCTTAAATGTTAAAGGTGTTAATGCAAAAGAAAATTTTTATAATGTACTAGAAAAAATTTCTGATCCTGAGAAAAAAAGAAAAGCTATAGGTTCAAAGTTTATAGACATCTTTGATCAAGAGGCTAATCTTATAGAAGATGTGAAGTGGCTTGCACAAGGAACAATTTATCCAGATGTAATTGAATCAATTTCAGTAAGCGGGGGACCTTCGGCAACGATAAAATCTCATCATAATGTAGGTGGGTTGCCTGATTTTATGAAACTCAAAGTAGTAGAGCCTCTCAAGTCCTTGTTTAAGGATGAAGTTAGAAGAATTGGAAGCTCTATGGGGGTTGGCAAGGATTTACTGGCCAGACATCCTTTTCCAGGCCCAGGACTAGCAATTAGAATCCTAGGTGATATTACAGCAGAAAAAGTACGTATTCTTCAAGAGGTAGATTATATTTTTATTTCCTCATTAAAGTCATATAATTTATATGATAGTGTATGGCAGGCAGGAGCTATTTTTCTTCCTGTTCAATCTGTTGGTGTAATGGGTGATGAAAGAACTTATGAAAATGTTGTAGCTTTAAGAGCAGTTGAGTCAACTGATGGTATGACTGCAGATTGGGTACATTTGCCATATGAATTTTTAGCAGATGTTTCAAATGAAATTATTAATAAAGTTCATGGTGTTAATCGAGTTGTATATGATATTAGTTCAAAACCCCCAGCGACAATAGAATGGGAATAATTAGAAATCTTTTATTTTTAATATTTCTTTGCTTTAGTAATATCGTAGTCTCAACTAATGATACTATCTATGTTGATAATGTATCATATATAAAGTACCAAGTAAAGGTTGGAGATTCTATGAATTCAATTGCAGATTCGTTTGGAGTTAGCATAAATGATATAGTTAAAAATAACGAAACAGGTTTACGCTTATATCTTAATCAGATATTATACATCCCCTTTAATGTAAATAGAAATACAAAAGAACCAAATAGATCTAATTTTCTAAAACTTGATCAAAAATATAATATTGCACTTCTGCTGCCTTTTTATAAAAATTTAAATGACACTATGGTTTCTAGTTTTGATGAAAAAAAGGAAGCTGATAAGATTATAATTAATAAATCTAAAATGGCCTTAGAGTTCATGCAAGGCATTAATTTCGCTATAGATTCTTTGTCTAAAATGGGAGTTGAGTTGAATTTAATTGTGCATGACACAAGAAACGATTCACTACAAATTGAAAAAATTGTTCAGTCTAGATCCTTAGATACAATTGATATAATTATTGGCCCCTTGTATTCAAAAGGACTTCAGATAATTAGTGATAGTTATGGATATGATAATAGTAAGACTATTATTTCACCATTATCAAGATCTTCTGATTTTTTAAAAAATAATAAATCGACTATTCAAATTAACACACCTTTTAAAACTCAGAGTGCAATTATTACTAATCATATAATTAAGGAGCATAAAGAAAAGAATATTATTATTTGTTTTGATGAAAATGAAAAAGGTTTAGCCGCCCATATTGAAAATAGTCTTTTAAAGAAAATACAGAAGGTTGAGATGATGTCTATGATTTACACCCATGTTGATAGTGTTAGGCATCAATTTTCTGATACTCAAATTGTAATTTTACCATCTTTTAGTAGATCTTTTGTAAGTAAGATGCTTTCAACCTTAGGAGGTATTGATTCTAACTTTACTGTTTATGGTTTGTCAAATATTAAAACATACGAACACTTAGATTATGAAAATTTAATGTACTTAAATGTACATTTTCCAGATCCCTATTTTTTTAATTTGAGTTCTAAAAGAGATAGTACTTTTTTATATGATTTTGAACAAAAGTTTGTAGCTAGACCATCCAGGTTTGCTTTCACTGCATATAATATTATGATGAACTTTTGTGGTCCAGTCAACTTATATAAACTTGAGCGATATAAAATGAATAGTGGTAAGATTAATGTTTACGCACCATTAGTACATTTTAAAGATTTTAAATTAATAAAAGCAGATTATTAATCTAAGGCTTTATATATACTTTCTGAACATTTCTTGAAATAAGTATTCCTAATCCATTTGTTATATTTGTATAGACAGGTACAACCTCTCCACCAAATATATCTGCTAATCCTCCTTGTCTTTGATTTTCTAAGGAATTAAAATAGGTGTATGCATCGTTACTAAATGTAGAAAATTCAAAATTTACTGTATCACAATCTCCAAACTTAAAGTCTTCATAGAATATATCAATTGAAATGTTTTTTTCTAGACCATTAAAAAGGGCATCGCTAAAAATAACTTCATCATCTACAAAAGTATAGCCAGAGAAAATATCATTTACTGGAAATGATGGGTCGTTTGATGACATCTCAACTCCTCCACTGAATGAATAATTTTCTTCATATCCATATTCATCTACATAAGATTTGTTACAGTTAACATTTAATGCTAAAGCGTAATAGTTTGTTTGATTTATATCATCATTAAATGAAAATTTATAATTAATCCTATCACTATTTGATAAGGTATCTACAACAATATTTTTTAGCATAATATCATCAGGGATATATGTAGATCCAATTATATCGATGAAGTTTTGATGCTTAACTTCAATCCTGTATGTTTTGTCTTTAACAGGAATATAATTCGATTTATAGTAATTCATTGCAATTTGATTCCAATCACCTCTAACGTAAGGGAAAATTGTATTTGTGAGGTCTATTTCTAGGCTGTCAATAAATATATCATCTTCAAATAAGAGAACATTGGCATTATTAATCATTTGAGGTGAGGCAGTATCAAAGGCTCCCACCGAATTTGAAATTAGAACTTTTACTAATGTATCTGTATCAAGCCTTGCATTTAAAACTAAAACTGGATTGTGAGTAGGTATTTCTAAATCAATTACGGTTTCCATTTCACTACAAGAAATTATTGCAGTACATAATATTATAAGATATTTTATTTTTTTCATAATTAAAACTGAATTCTATAAGAGATTGATGGAATAATAGGAAATAAAGAAACCTGCTTTGCTACTCTAATACTATTTTCATTTGTTAGATAAGCAAAAAATGGATTTTTTCTACTGTATGCATTATATGCTCCAAATGAAAGAGTCTTGATGATTTTTTTAGATTTTTTTGTTCTGTTAAAACCAAAATCTAATCTATGAGAGGCGTTAAGTCGTGTAGAATTTCTATCTCCATAAGATTCAATATAGTCAACAGTTTGACCATCCCAACTTTGCTCGGGATTGCCAATGTAAATTGCTTGAGGAAAAGTAATTGCATTACCAGTTCCATATACCCAAGTTAAACCTGCATCCCAAGTTTTATTAAACTTATGTGATAAAACAAGTGAGAAGTCATGCCTTCTATCAAATTTATATGGGTACCATTCTCCAAAATTGATATTTTCAAATTGTCTATTTGTCCAAGAAAGGGTGTAACCAACCCAGCCAGTTGTCTTTCCTTTTTTCTTCTGTAAAAATAATTCTGCACCGTAGGATTCACCATCTCCATTGCCTTCTATTGAATTCTCCCAAGATTCTGTGCTAGACAAATTTGAGTATCCAGCTTTGTATGTTATTAAATTCCTCATTGTTTTATAATAACCTTCAAGACTAAGCTCATATTCACCATTGTTTATATCTGTTGAAATATTACCAGCCCATTGCTTTGAGTTTTGAGGTGGTGCTTGACTAACAGCAGGAACCCATATGTCACTTGGAAAGCCAATGGATGAATTAGATAATAAATGAATATTCTGTGTCATTTCAGCATATGATGCTTTAGCAGACCAAAATTCATTAATAAGATATCTTATTGATACTCTTGGTTGATATGAAATATTATTTTTATTAAATAAGTTGCTAGAATTAATTTCATCTGTATTATACAATCCTATGTGTAAACCTAAATTTGCTTTTAGTCTATTCGAGATCTTAAAGTTATCTTCTAAATAAAAAAACATTTCATAGGCATTTATATTCTTCGAAAAATTTAATGTTGTATCTAGTTGGTAGTTTTCACTTGTATCAGCTCTTTCAATATCTATAAATAAACTTGTTTCTCCTGGAAAAAAGTAATGTTTTGTAAAAGAAGAGCCAAATTTGATGTCATGATTTGGATTAGGACTATAGTCAAGATCAACCTTTGCGCCTAAATCTTCTATACCAGAGATATAACCAAATGAAATATCATTAGTTTCAATAATATTATTATTATTATTATTAACAGTGTTATTAATTCCAAAATCAGTGTTAAATGAGTACTTACTATATGTTAAAATTGTATTACTAAACAATTTGTCGCTTATCAGATGATTCCATCTTAAAGTTGAGGTAATATTTCCATAACCCAATCTAAAATCTAAATTACTTTGATCATTCTCAAAATTTTCTGAAAAATTAACTCCTAATTTATCCTTTCCAGTATATGCACTCAAATAAATTCTATCTTTCTTTGAAATTTTATGGTTTACTTTTGCATTTAAGTCATAAAAGTATAATTTTAAATCTGTTGTGTTTGATAGAAAAGGAGCAACGATTAAATCTAAATATGTTCTTCTAGCAGATATAATAAATGATGTTTTGTCTTTTAAGATGGGGCCTTCTAAAGTGAATTTTGAAGATATTAATCCTAATGTTGCATCACCTTTTAATTTCTTTTGGTTTCCTTCTTTCATATCAATTTGTAACACTGAAGACAATCTGCCTCCAAATCTTGCGGGAAAACCACCTTTGGTTAATCTAACTGACTTAATAGCATCAGCATTAAAAACTGAAAAAAGACCTCCTAAATGCGAGGCATTATAGACTGGAACGCCATCAAGAAGAATTAAATTTTGATCTGGCCCACCTCCTCTAACATAAAAGCCTGAAGTTCCTTCACTGGACTGAACTCCTGGAAGTAATTGTATTGCTTTTATTATATCGACCTCCCCTAATAATGCTGGAATAGTTTTTATCTGTTCAATTGGAATATCAATTACTGATGCTTGAGTTTTGTCTACAATATTTGCCTCTCCTTTAACTTGCACTTCATTAATACTAAAAGAGTTTACTTCAAATTCAATATCTTTTACAATATTTTGGTTGAGATTAATAGTTACATTTTTAGTTTGATAGCCAATAAATGAGTATGATATATTATAATTTCCTTTTGGAAGGGTTAAACTATAAAATCCAAATGTATTTGATGTAACCCCTTGTTTAAGCTCTTTGCAAAAGATATTAACTCCAATAATATTTTCTCCATTATTCTCATCAGAAATATAACCACTTATTGTATATTTTTCATCACAATAGAGTGTATTTGTCTTTAATATATATACGAAAATTAAAAACAGTATTTTTTTATTCATAAGATGATGAACGTTAAAGAAGAGTTCTTATTATATTATCTTAAATCAATTACTTCTAATTCTGGGTAATCTTCTAAATTAAAAAGGTAATCATTAGTGTTATTTTTTTCAAAATTAGTTTGAAAATCAGTGATTAAGTAGGTGAAAGAACCACCATTTTTGTCATATAGTATAATATTAAATAATTTTAATGTTGTAGATTCTACTTGCAATTGAATTTTTCTAAATGCATTACTTTCAACTGAAAATAAATCTATAACATGAATTTTTTTACTATTAATTTCTTTTAATTCAACATATTCACTCTTATACCCTTGCTCATAAATTGTGAATAATTTATTTGGACTCATCATATCATCTTCAGAGTCATATTCCATAATTTGAACTTCATTTGCTTCTTTAAGATATATCCATTGCGTAGAACCATCACTAATAATAATTTGCTTATTAATTTCAAGTCTAAATCTATTGCTGTCAATTTTGATATTCCCTTCTTGTTCTTCAAATATGTCTTGAGTTTCATTTTTGAAAGTAAATTTAAATTTAACATAGATATTCTCATAAGATTTTGTTTTTGCACTTAAATCTTCTAAGATTTTTGATGAAACACTATCAACTTTAAGGGAAGAACCCATTGCATCTCCATCAGGTCCTCTATTTATAAGTAATGAATCCTGAGCATTAGTATTTAATGCTATTATAAATAATATCGAAAAAAAGAGTTTATTCATTTTGGTTAAGTTTATTTAATAATTCTTCCAGCTCTAACATATCTCTAACAAGAACTTTTCTTGCCTTACTTCCTTCAAAAGCACCTACTATTCCTGCTGATTCTAATTGATCAATTATTCTACCAGCTCTATTATACCCTAATCTTAATTTTCTTTGAATTAGTGATGTTGAGCCTGATTGACTTTGAACTACTGTTCTTGCTGCTTCATCAAACATAGCATCTTTATCATTTAAATCTGCTTTAGTCGAAACAGTTTCTGCTTCTCCCTCATATTCTGGGAGAATATGGGCTTGTGGATATGCTCTTTGAGAACCAATATATTCACATATTTTCTCAACCTCTGGAGTGTCTATAAATGCACATTGCAGTCTTATTAGTTCGCTGCCTGTTGAAATTAACATGTCTCCCATTCCTATTAGTTGTTCAGCACCTTTTGCATCCATAATAGTTCTTGAATCCGTTGTTGATGTAACTCTAAAGGCAACTCTAGCAGGGAAATTAGCTTTAATTAATCCAGTAATAACATTCACTGAAGGTCTTTGAGTTGCTATTATAAGATGAATTCCTATTGCTCTTGCAAGTTGTGCCAGTCTTGCTATTGGAGTCTCAATTTCTTTTCCGGCCGTCATGATTAAATCTGCAAATTCATCAATAACAAGTACGATATATGGTAAAAATCTATGACCATCATTTGGGTTAAGTTTTCTTGAAATAAACTTCTTATTGTATTCTATAATATTCCTACAGTTTGCATTTTTACATAATTCATAACGATCATCCATTTCAATACATAAAGAATTAACTGTATTTACAACTTTCTTGGTGTCAGTTATTATTGCATCTTCCTCATCTGGAAGTTTTGCTAAATAATGTCTTTCTATTTTGTTAAATAAAGTAAGCTCAACTTTTTTAGGATCAATTAGTACAAATTTCACCTGAGATGGATGCTTCTTATAAAGAAGAGAAGCTAATACAGCATTAAGTCCAACAGATTTTCCTTGCCCTGTTGCTCCAGCCATCAATAAGTGAGGCATCTTTGCAAGATCAACAACGTATGTCTCGTTTGAAATTGTTTTACCAAAAGCAATAGGAAGAGCCATTTTATTGTTTAAGAATTTTTCTGAAGATAATACTTCTTGCATTGACACAATATTCTTTGTTTTATTTGGCACTTCTATTCCAATAGTTCCTTTTCCTGGAATTGGAGCGATAATTCTTATTCCCTCTGCTGCTAAACTTAATGCAATATCATCTTCAAGATTTTTAATTTTTGAAATACGGACACCTGCTTCTGGTACTATCTCATAAAGTGTAATTGTTGGGCCAACTGTCGCGCTAATTGAAGTGATTCCAATTTTATAATGTCCTAATGTTTCAACAATTTTGTTCTTCTTTTCTTCAAGATCTTCCTTATCAATTTTTATTTCACTAGCACCATGACTATTAAGTAAGTCAATGCTAGGCATCTTAAAAGAAGAGAGCTCAAGAGTAGGGTCATAATCACCTAATTCACGTAGTTTTTTCTCAATTTCTGTCTCACTTAATTTTTCCTCAGAGTTTACTTTCTTTATTTCAATATCAAGAGTATCGTCATCTACTTCTTCCTCTATTTCTTCATTATTGATTTCAGTATTTATTTTTTCATTAATACTTGAATTTAAAATATCTTCAGCATCTCTCTTTTCTTTTACAAAGCTCTCTTCTGTAATAATATCTTTATTAATTACAGTTTCTGTTTTATCATTAGTACTTACTACTGATTTATGTATTTTTTTTGATAAAATGTTAAAAGCTTCAGCAGAAAATTCTTTTATGTATCTAAAAATTTCTTCCAGAAGAGGTTTGTGGTTAATGAAAAAGTAAAGAATAAATAATGTAATAAGAAGTAATGTTGTTCCGATTTCACCTAAAATACTTGATAATAATTTTTCAGAATAAATCCCAAGACCACCTGATAATATAGAAGAAGTGAAAAAATGAAATATAAATATTGGAAAATATAGAAGGAATATTAAACAGTAAAACAGAAGGTTTGATATTGATATTTTTTTATATCCAAAAACTCTTAAGCTCAAAAATAAAGTGAAAATAAAGATTAAATATGCAGATACTCCAAATAATTTATAAATCAGAAGATGTGATAGATATGCTCCTAATCCACCAAGAGAATTTTTTATGTCAGAATGAGTAAGCACTTCTAACATGCCACTGTTCATGACAATACTGTTATCTGATTTCCATTCAACATAGAATGAAGAAAATGCAATTAGCAGATAGCAAGCAAGTAAAAATAAAAAAGAACCAAATGCGAGTTGATTGTTTTTGTTTTTAAATGGGGCAGCTATTCTTGTTAAAAGCTTGTTGTTATTTGACTTAACCTTAAGTTTTTTCTTCATTTTCTATAATCATCAAAAATACAAATAGATATTTTGAACATTATTAATATAAACTATTATTTTACCATTAAATTGTTAATAATTTTGAAGTTTTAATTTAAAGCTTTATTAAGTTTGCAGAACATAGTTATGGAATTAAATGTTAATAATGAAACTAAACAGTTAAGAGCTGTTTTATTAGGTATCGCTGATAGTTTTGGTGACACTCCTAATTTAGTAGATTGTTATGACCCAAAATCCAGGGAACATGTTTTGAATGGGACTTTCCCTCAGGCTTATGATATAATAAATGAGCTTAAAGAGTTTGAAGAGGTATTAGAGAAATATTCTGTTGATATATTTCGTCCTGAAAATATAGAAGATTTAAATCAAATTTTTTCTCGAGATATTGCATTTGTTATTAGTGATAAGATTATCTTATCTAATATAATTGCAGATAGAAAAAAAGAAATTTTAGCTATTGATAACTTATTAACTTTGGTTGACAAAGAAAATATCATCAAGTTAGATAAACATTCTAGAATAGAAGGTGGTGATGTTATTTTATATAATAGCATGATTTTTATTGGTTATTCAGAGCAGGAAGATTTTATGAAATTTAAAGTTTCAAGAACAAATAAAAATGGTGTTGAAAGCATCAAATGTCTATTTCCTGAAAAAAAAATTAAATCATTTGAACTTGTAAAGTCAGATGATAATGCAATAGAAAACGCACTACATCTTGATTGTTGTTTTCAGCCAATTGGAAAAAATCAAGCAATTATTTATGAAGGAGGTTTTAAAAATAAAAATGATATAAAGTATTTAAATGAGTTATTTGGTTCTGAAAACTTAATTAAGATTGACTCACAAGAAATGTATGAAATGAATTCAAATATCTTTTCAATTTCAGAAAATGTGATTGTATCCGAGCGAAGTTTTTTGCGTTTAAATAAAATATTAAGAAATCGAGGTTTTACAGTTGAAGAAATCTCTTATTCAGAAATATCTAAAATGGAAGGTCTTTTGCGATGCTCAACAATGCCATTAATAAGAAAATGAAGCAAATAACAAATCATATTATGATGATTGAGCCAGTTTCATTCAATTTTAATGAAGAAACTTCTATTGATAATCATTATCAAAATTCTAGCATTGATATTTCTGAAAATGAAATACAAGTAAAGGCATTAAATGAATTTAGGAATTTTGTTGAACTTCTTTCTAATAAAGGGGTGAACGTTCATGTCTTTAAAGATACTATTATTCCATTAACTCCAGATTCTATATTTCCAAATAATTGGGTTTCCTTCCACGAAAATGGTAGTGTTTTTTTATATCCTATGCTTGCAAAAAATAGAAGGAAAGAAAGACGAGTGGATATTATTTCTTCTCTCTCTAGCAAGTTTGAAGTTTCTGAAATTCATAGTTTAGTTGAATACGAAAGAAAAAATCTATTTCTTGAGGGAACTGGAAGTTTAATTTTAGATAGAAAAAATAGAATTTGTTATGCAACAAGATCTAAAAGAACAGATGAGAAAATTTTACAAGAATTTTGTGCCAAGCAAGAGTTTACCCCTTTTGTTTTTAGTGCTTTTCAAACTGTAAACTCTCAAAGATTACCTATTTATCATACTAATGTTTTGATGTGTATTGCAAATAATTATGCTATTATTTGTTTAGACTCTATCGATAATAAAAACGAAAGAGAAAATATTGTAAAACAATTAAGATCTTGTAATAAGGAGATAATAGAGATTTCTGAAAGTCAAGTTAATTCTTTTGCCGGTAACATGCTACAAGTAATGGGGGATAAGGAATACTTAGTGATGTCGAGTTCAGCTCTAAATAGTTTAAATGAAAAACAAAAAAAATCAATATTGTTTTATAATGAAATAATAAATGTAGATTTAAACATTATTGAATCATGTGGAGGAGGCAGCGCAAGATGTATGATGGGAGAAATATTTTTAAATTTAAAAACATGATTGAACAATTACTAAGAAAACATATTCAAACTGCTATTGAAGAAAAATATCACCAAAATGATATTGAAATTCAGTTTCAGAAGACCAGAAAAGAGTTTGATGGAGATGTTACTTTAGTTGTTTTTCCTATCTCTAAATTTTCAAAAAAAAGTCCTGAACTTACTGCAGAAGAAATTGGTTGTTATTTAAAAGATAATACCTCTGAAGTTATAAGCTTCAATGTTGTGAAAGGTTTTCTTAATCTATCTATTGATAATGATTATTATCTTTCATCATTTCATAACATTCTAAATGATAAGGATTTTGGTTTTTGTAAAATTAATGATGATTCTCAAAAATATGTTGTAGAATATTCTTCTCCAAATACAAATAAGCCTCTTCACCTAGGTCACGTAAGAAATGTTCTTTTGGGTTACTCAGTTGCTGAAATTCTTAAGGCCTCTGGTAAAGATGTTAAAAAAGTTCAAGTAATTAACGATAGAGGCATACATATATGTAAATCTATGGTTGCTTGGCAAGATTTTGGCAATAATGAATCCCCTCAAAGTAGTGGTATTAAAGGTGATCACTTTGTAGGTAAGTACTATATTAAATTTGATGTTGAATATAAGAAAGAAGTTGTTGCTTTAATAAACAATGGCATGTCTAAGGAGAATGCTGAAAAAAAATCTAATATCTTTATAAAGGCTCAAGAAATGCTTCTTAAGTGGGAAGCAAAAGATAAAGAAGTTATTAAACTTTGGAAAATAATGAATGGTTGGGTTTATGAAGGTTTTGAAAAAACATACAGTAGAATTGGTGTTGATTTTGATAAAAATTATTACGAAAGTGATACATATTTATTAGGAAAAGAAATGATCAAAGCTGGATTAAAGGATAATATTTTCTTTGAAAAATCTGATGGATCTGTATGGATTGATTTAACAGATGAAGGATTAGATGAGAAAATTTTACTAAGATCTGATGGGACTTCTGTTTATATGACACAAGATATTGGCACTGCCATCAAAAGACATGATGACTTTAATTTTTCTCACATGGTCTATACTGTTGCAAATGAACAAGACTATCATTTTAAAGTTTTATTTAAAATTTTAGAAAAGCTAGGTTATTCTTGGGCAAAAGATTGTTTTCACCTTTCATACGGAATGGTAGATCTTCCATCAGGAAAAATGAAATCAAGAGAAGGAACAGTAGTTGATGCTGATGACTTAATGTCTGAAATGGTTAATGAAGCTAAAGAAATTTCTCAGGATTTAGGAAAAACACAAGACTTTAGTAATTCTAAAGCAAATGATCTTTACGAAACTGTTGGTTTAGGGGCTTTGAAATATTTTATGCTTAAAATTGATCCTAAAAAAAGGATGTTATTTGATCCTAAAGAAAGTATAGATTTTAATGGAAATACAGGTCCTTTTATTCAATATACTTATGCTAGAATTTGTTCTCTAATTAGAAAAAGTAATGCGGATTTAATTTCTACAAAAGAAATTATGATTTCTCAAAAAGAAAAAGATTTGATTAAAATTTTACTAGATTTTCCAAAAAATATTCAAGACGCAGCTAATATATATAGCCCCGCTATTTTAGCAAATTATATTTTTGAAATTGTTAAAGAATTTAATAGTTATTATCAGTCTACACCTATCTTAAACGCTGATTCTGATGAGATTATAGCTTTTAGAATTAATTTATCTAAAAAGATTTCAGAAGTTATTAAGAAATCAATGAATTTACTTGGTATTAATGTGCCTGAAAAAATGTAAATATTTGAAAAAAAGTAATTCTTTTTTATAAAAAATAAAAAAAAGTCTACATTTGCTATTATCATGACAAAATCTAGGATTCATCAAATAATTTTTGAAGCAGATACACCCAAAGGCAAACTCTTTGATGTTATATTATTAGTAGCAATTTTATTGTCAGTTTCTATTGTTATTTTAGAAAGTGTTGAAAGTATTCAAAAACAATACAGAGCTCTTCTTATAGGAATTGAATGGTTTTTTACAATCTTATTTACTTTTGAATATTTTTTGAGAATCTATTCGATTAAAAAACCATTTAAGTATATTTTTTCTTCTATGGGTATTATTGATTTCTTGGCTGTTATTCCCACATATTTGATTTTTATTTTTCCTGTACTTCATTTTTTAACAATTATTAGAGCAATTAGACTTATTAGAATTTTTAAGATTTTTAAGCTTTCTAGATATACTCGTGGTGCGTATACTATGCAAATTGCACTCAGGTCATCTAGACCAAAGATTGTTGTTTTTCTTTTATCTGTTATTTTACTTGTTACCTTACTTGGAACTATTATGTATATTGTTGAAGGTCTAAGTGCAAATAATCCTGGCTTTAAAGATATTCCAAATTCTATTTATTGGTCAATCGTAACCCTTACAACTGTTGGCTATGGCACTGTTGTTCCAGTTACTATTCTAGGGAAAATTATTGCATCTATAATAATGGTTATTGGTTATGGAATTATAGCTGTTCCTACAGGAATTGTTACTGCAGGTCTTATTAAAGCTAAAAAGGATATCAACACTCAATCTTGTATTAATTGCTCTAAAGAAGGTCATGATAACGATGCTGAATTTTGTAAGTACTGCGGCTCCAAAATTCATGTGTAATGATTATCTGCTAGTATTTTAATTCTTATAACTGCTTGTGAAAAACTTTTTAGTCTATAAATCTTCTGCAGGCTCTGGTAAGACATATACTTTAGCTCTAAATTATATTTGTTTAGCAATTTTAGGAGCTAAAGACAAAAATCTTGATTACTACAAAAGAATCTTAGCAATCACCTTTACAAATAAGGCTTCTTCTGAAATGAAAGAAAGAGTTTTATATTATCTGCAAAGGTTAAGTTTGAAAAATGATATAGATAATATTTTGGAATTTATTGTTATCAAAACTCAACTCTCAAAAGATGAAATATTTAAGTTGTCTAGTAAAGTTTTTTCACATTTACTACATAATTATTCAGACTTGAATATTTTAACTATCGATAAGTTTACTTATACTATAGTTAAAACATTTGCAAGTGATCTTGGTTTAACAAATAATTTTGAACTTGAACTAGACAGTAATAAGATTATTAAGCCATCAATTGCAGCATTTTTAGATAGAATTACTGAAAATGATAAAGATTTGGTAAATGTACTTTTAGAATATTCTTCACAAAAAATTATTGATGGCAATAGTAATAATATAGAAGATGATCTAGAAGGTTTTGCTAAACAATTTTTTGGAGAAGAAAATCTTAATAATAACTTACCTCTGCATGACTATATAAAAGTAAAGAATCAATTAATTACCTTAAAAAAAGCATCTACTTTAAAAGTTAAAAATTTAAGACTTCACGCACTCAATATTTTTAATCAGTTTCAACTAACTAAATCTCATTTCTTAAGAGGAACATATCATAGTTTTATTACTAAAAAATTATTATCTAAAAAGTATGGAGACTGGATCCCTAGCAGTTCGATGCTTAAAAATATTAAAGATAATAAATGGTATAGCGAGAAGTTAGATGAAAATCTTAAAAATAGCGTAGAAAGTTCTAAGTCAGCTTTAATCAAAATTATAGATGACTTAATTCAAGTTTTAAAAGAACATATTTCTGTTTATGAAGTTTTAAAAAAAATATATCCCAATATTGTTATTAACGAGTTAAAAACTGAAATCCAAAGATTTAAAAAGCAAGAAAATATTGAGCATATTTCAGAATTTAATAAACGAATTCATAAATTAATTACTCTACAATCTTCTACATTTATTTATGAAAGAATAGGAGAGCGTTTCAATCATTTCTTAATTGATGAATTTCAAGACACCTCTGTCTTACAGTGGCAAAATTTGTTACCTATTGTTACTGATTCAATTGATTTTGGTAAAAGTATTATTGTTGGCGATGGTAAACAATCCATATATAGGTTTAGGGGAGGAGAGGTTCAGCAGTTTTTAAATTTGCCCAAAATTTTTAAATCAGATAATTTAAAGAGTTCAAAAGAATGGGAGGGTAAATTAACTGACCATTATGATGTAGAAGATCTAGAATATAATTTTAGAAGTAAAAAGGAAGTTATAGGTTTTAATAATTTATTTTTTGAAAAAATAAAAAATTGTCTTTCAAAAGAACTACAGCTTTTATACCTAGGTCATTCTCAAAATGATAGTTTTTCTGAAAGTGGTGGCTACATTGAATTAGATTTATTTGAGGGAGAAGATTGGAGAGATCAAATTATGAATAAAATTTATAAAGAGATTTCTATCCTCAAAAATAAAAAGAAATATAATTATAATGACATAGCTATTCTTTGTAGTAGTAAAAGTGATGTGCAATTAATTGCAAAATTTTTAAACGAAAAATCTATTCCTGTTGTTTCTGCAGAGGGTTTGTTGGTGTCAAGTTCTAAAGAAGTTTCTTTTTTAATTGCTTTTTTAAATATACTTCAAAACCCAAATAATTTAATTGCTCAAGCCCATATTATTTCTTATTTGAATTCTATCGGTGAATTAAAAGGAGATTTAAACTCTTTATATAAAAGTCTTAAAATAGATGGTTTTCTAAATTTTTTAGAGAAAAATAATTTTAAATTAAACTTTAATAGTTTGTTAAATTTATCATTATATGAAATCGTATGTGCACTTATTGAAAAATTTAAATTTTCAGAAGATCCATTTCTAAATTCATTTAATGATATAGTACATGTTTATTGTCAGAAAAATTTAAATAGTTTATCTGATTTTTTAGTTTGGTGGGGTCAGGTAAAAGATAAAAAATATGTCACAATAAATGATTCGACTAATGCTGTTAAGATTTTAACAATTCATAAATCTAAGGGTTTAGCTTATAATATTGTCTTTATTCCTTTTGAATGGAGAAAAAGAAATAAAAATGAAATTTGGATTAGTAATCCAGGTTTTTTACCAAAAGAATTAAATAGGTATTTAATTAATGAAAATAAAAATCTGGCTTATTCATCATTTAATAAGCAGCTAGAGGCAGAACAAAATTTATCACTTTTAGATAATATAAATAAACTATATGTTGCAATGACTAGAGCTAAGGATAGGCTTTATGTTTATTCTAAATCTGTTAAAAAAGATAAAATTAATTTACATCAGCTTAATGGATTATTGTCATATTTTTCAAATAATTATCCAATATATATCGGGGATAAAGAGGAGAGTAAGAAAAAATACGAAGTAGAGGAAGTGAATTATTTTAACTTAATAAACTCTGAGAAAAATGATTGGAGAGGCATAATATCCTTAAAAAATTCTGCTTTAGATATATGGGATATTGAAAATAATGATAGTCAAAAAGATTGGGGTATACTTTTGCATTTAGTCTTATCTAAAATTCAGTATCTGAAAGATAAAGAAGTTGTTTTAAATAGTATTCTTTCTAAAGGGATGTGTTCAATTAATCAATTCCAAAAGCTTACTAATGAAATTAATGATATCTTATCAGATCAACAGGTGCAAAAGTTTTTTTCAACTGAATGGCATGTTGTGAATGAAAAAGAAATCTTAATGCCAAATGGAAAAACTCTTATTCCTGACAGGTTACTATTTAAAGGTGAGCAAGTTGTTATTATTGATTACAAAACTGGTGAATGCAAAAATAACCACAAAGAACAAATTTTAAATTATTCTTCTGCATTACAGCAAATGGGATATAATAAAATAGATTGTTATTTGATTTATACTAAAATGATTAATAAAGTAATGAAAATATGAAGCCATTTTTAGAGAAAATTGCTGAAAGATTATTACTTAAGTTTCCTGAAAATTTAAGCAGTGTGGCATTAGTATTGCCAACAAAAAGATCAGTTGTTTTTTTAAAAAAATATATTTCTTTAAAGACTGATCAGCCATTATTTTTACCAAAGTTTTTTTCAATAGAAGAGTTTATAGAGGAAGTTTCTGAAATGAAAGTTTTAGATAATATTAGTTTGCAGTTTTATTTATATGATGCTTATCTCAATTCTTCCGTTTCTAATAAAGATTCTTTCTCAGAGTTTTTAAATTGGAGCAATACTCTTCTTAGAGACTATAATGATATTGATTCCAGTATCATAGACCCAGAAACCTTGTATAATAATTTAAGAGATGTTAAGGAGCTAGAAAATTGGAAGCTTGACAATTGGAGTCTTAGTGATAATTCATTGTCTATCAATCAAAAGAACTTTATAAGTTTTTTTGAATCTCTTTACCCTATTTATTTAAATTTTACAAATACTTTAACAAAAAAAGGTTTTGCTTATCAAGGACTTGCTAATAAAATTGCAGCAGAAAAAATTCATAAAACAACATTTATTTGGAATAAAATTTGGTTTGTTGGTTTAAATGCATTGACAAAATCTGAGCATTTGATAATAGATGCACTTAAAGCCAAAGATATTGCCAGAGTTTTTTGGGATGCAGATGAATATTATTTTAATAATAATTATCACGAAGCTGGTTTTTTTCTAAAAAAACAACAGCAGAAATGGAAAGAGGTTGATTTTATTGGAGTAGGAGATTATCTCTCAAAGCCAAAAGAAAATATACAGATTATCTCATGTCCAAATTCAATTAGTCAGACAAATGTGATGAGACAAGTTCTAAGTGATTTAGAAAAGGTCAATGAGAGTAGTCAGACTGCAATTATTTTGGCTAATGAAGATCTTTTATATCCAGTACTTAATAACATGCCAGATGTTGTGTCTAAATTAAATGTAACAATGGGGAGCCCATTTAAATCAACACCATTTTTTTCATTTATTGATACTTTAATTAATCTTCATATTAATTCAAAAAATAATGTTTTCTACTATTTTGATTTGTTCAGATTGCTTGATCACCCTTATTTATTTAAAATACTTAAATCTGAAGATATCTTTAGATTAAAAAATTATATTTTAAATAATAACCTGTCTTTTATTTCTCCTGAAATAATTGTATCAACAATTGGAGACTCATGTAATGATATTTTTGAAAATTGGTCTAATACAAACGATTTAATAAATGGCCTTGATACAGTTGTTAATTTAATGAGAAAGAAATTAATAGATAAAAATGCTACACTTGACTCCGAGATTTTAAATGTTTTTTATAAGATTCTAAGAAAATTTGAAGTTCTTATAAATGATTTTAATTTTAATATTGATTTAAAATCAGCCTATTCAATATTTCAGCAATTAGTTGCAAAAGAAATAATTCCTTTTAAAGGCGAGCCATTAGAAGGAGTTCAGGTAATGGGGATTCTTGAGAGTAGGACATTAGATTTTAAAAATATTATAATTCTTGGCGTAAATGAAGGGTTTTTGCCTCAAGGAAAAAGTGTTAATTCATTTATTCCTTTTGATTTGAAAATCTATTTTAAGATGCCTACATTTAATGAAAGGGATGCAGTGTTTTCTTATCATTTCTACAGATTACTTCAAAGAGCTAATAATATTACTCTAACATACAATACTCAAAATGACGACTTTGGCAGTGGCGAGAAAAGTCGTTTTATAACTCAGCTTGTAAATGAGTATAAAAGTAATCCTATATCATTGCTTGAATATCAAAATAGTGACTTTAAAAATAATGAGCTATTCAATCCTGTTATTACTAATGCTAATTTAGATAAAGAATTAAAAGCTTGGGCAATAAATGGAGTTTCAACATCAGCAATTTCTAAATATATAAATTGTAATCTTGATTTCTATTTTCATTATTTACTTAAGATTAGAGAAGATAAGAAAATAAATGAATTTGCAGATAATAGTCTAATGGGAGATGCTATTCATGAAGGATTATCTTTAAATTATCCAACTGGAAATATTGATGTAAATAATTATAAAAGTATTTCAAATAAAGTTAAAGATTCTATAAATGTTTATTATCAAAGTAAGCTTCCTAATGAAAATTATAAAAGAGGAAAGAATTTACTTTCATTGTCGCTTGCAAAAAAACTTATTGATGATTTTTCAGTGATGGAATTAGATAATATAAAACAAAATAAATTTATAAACATATTGTTTAAGGAAATTGATTTTGATTATACCATAAAAGTTGATAATTTGATTTGTAATTTAATAGGTAAAATTGATCGAGTTGACATATGTGATGATGTGTTAAGAGTAATTGATTATAAAACTGGTAAAGCAGTTACAAAGAAAGATTTGTATTTTCATTCTTGGCAGGATTTGTTTGAAAATAGTGATAAGAAATTTTTACTTCAAATTTTCATGTATGTTTTTCTTTTCTTAAAGAAGAACCCAAAATATATAGGAGTGGAAATTGTCGCAGGGGTTTATTCTTTACGAAATTTAGATGATGGAATGATCGCGGTTAATGGTAAAGATAAAATCGTATTTGATAATGTTTTTTTATATGATTTTGAGAATAAAATCACTTCTTTTTTGAAATTAGTTTTTAATGAAGATTTTTTATCAAGTACTAATAAATACAATTGCAATTATTGTGATCACAATTCAATTTTCTAAATGATTATTTACCGTTTTTTGTAAGAACTAAATTATTCTTTTTTAAATATTAATTGTTTTATATTTGTGTAAAATACATTAATGAAAAAAAATCTCTTTTTATTTTTATCAATTCTTTTAATTTCTTTTACATCATATTCACAAGAAATCATTCTAAATGATAATTTAAATTCTTTTGATGTTTTAGAAAAATCAGAAAGTACTTTTACTTTTAATACGTCAATTAATAGGATTAATTATAGAGTAATTAAAACTGATAAAGGAAATTTTACTAAGCTAATTATCCCTTCTTATACTTCTTCTTCGGAAATAGGTTTACCTGAAATGTTAATGTTAAATAAACTAATTTCAATTCCAAAAGGAAGTACCCCTATAGTTGAAATAATAAGTTCTACTGAAAAAATAATTAAGCTTAATGAACATCAAATTTCATTGCCTATCTTCCCTAAACAACCTTCTGCTTCTAAAGGTGATAAATTAGAAGACATCAAATTCTATTATGATGAGATGTCATATGAAATTAATAAGTTTACGGAGAAAAATTTAATTTCAATTATTCATTTAGGTAAAATGAGGGGAGTTGATTTATCTAGATTAACAATATCTCCATTTAGCTATAACCCTATTGAAAATGAACTGAAAGTTATTACTAATTTAACGGTAAGAATTTCTTACAGCAATATTGTTGATATTTCTGATAAATATTATTCTCCTGATTTTAATTCACTATATAAAAAGTGTATAAATTATATTCCTCCTTCTACAAAAGATATTATTACGACTTATCCTGTTAAATATATTATTGTATCAGATCCTGCATATCAAACTGCACTACAACCATTAGTTGATTGGAAAACTCGTAAAGGCTTTGAGGTAATTCAAGCATATATAAATGATCCAGTTGTTGGAAATACTAATACCTCTATTAAGTCATTTATTCAAAGTTTTTATGATAATGCTTCAGTTAATGATCCAGCTCCAACATATTTACTATTAGTAGGTGATATAGATCAGGTTCCAAGTTTTCAAGCCTCTGGACATGTATCTGATATGTATTACTGTGAGTTTGATGGAAATGGAGACTTTTATCCCGAAATGTATTATGGTCGTTTTTCTGCTTCTTCAGTTGCAGATATAGAAGTTCAGGTTGCTAAGACTTTAACTCATGAACAATATACTTTTAACGATCCTGCATTTTTAGATGAAATTTTATTAGTTGCCGGAGTGGATGCTAGTTTTGCGCCAACATATGGAAATGGCCAAATAAACTATGCTACTGATAATTATTTTAATATTGCTCATAATCTAACTATTCATAATTATTTATATGGTTCTGGTAGTCCAATAACATCTGACCAATTTCAGGCATCTTCCGCTATAATTTCAAATGTAAGTGAAGGAGTTGGTTTCGCTAATTATTCTGCTCATTGTGGTCCTTCTGGTTGGTCAGATCCATCTTTCAATAATGGAGATGTTTCATCTTTACAGAATAATAATGAATATGGTTTGATGATTGGTAACTGTTGTCAATCAGCAAAGTTTGACGAACCAATTTGTTTTGGAGAATCTCTACTAAGAGCTAATGACAAGGGAGCTTTAGGTTATATTGGTGGTTCCAACAACACATACTGGGATGAAGATTACTGGTGGGCAGTAGGTGCGACTTCTTCGATTATTGCTAACCCTACATATTCTGGTACTTCTATTGGGGTTTATGATTGTTTGATGCATGAAAATGGTGAGCAAAAAAATGATTGGTTTATAACACAAGGTCAAATAATTCATTCTGGTAATTTAGCAGTAACAGAAGCAGGTGGAGCTGAACAATATTATTGGGAGATTTATCACTTAATGGGAGACCCCTCATTAATGCCTTATATTGGAGTTCCCACAACTTTATCTGTAAACTATAACACTGTTTTACCTGTGGGTAGCACTTCTTTGATTATTAATACTGAAGAAGATGCTTATGTTGCACTTTCTGAAAATGGTATCTTATTAGATGCAAAATTATGTGATGTTACAGGAAGTGTAACACTAAATTTTAATCCAATTCAAAATGTTGGTAATCTTGATGTTATTATCACAAAACAATTTAAGCAGCCATTTATATCTACAGTACAGGCAATATCCCCAAATGGGCCATATGTTATCACTTCAAATAACACAGTCAACGATGTTTTTGGTAATAATAATTCATTAGCTGACTACAACGAATTTATTTATTTAGATCTTGATTTATTTAATCTAGGTAATTCAAATGCTCAAAATCTAAATTTAGTTTTATCTTCTATAGATCCTTATGTTACTGTAATTGATTCTTTAGATGTAATAAGTTTAATTGGTGCAAACCAAACAATAAGTACTAATAATACTCTAAGTTTTCAAGTTAGTCCTTTTATACCAAATCAGCATACCTCGATATTTGCTCTAAATATTAGTGATAATTTAGGTAATGCTTGGACATCTAATGTTAATGTTTTACTTAATGCTCCCGTATTTGAGCATACTAACTTTACGATTGATGATTTTACTTTAGGAAATGGAAATGGAAAACTGGATGCAGGAGAAACTCTTGATTTAATTGTTGATGTTAAAAATATTGGTCATGCTGATGCTAGTAATCTTTTAGGAACTCTTGGTTCACTAAGTACTTATGTGACTGTAAACACATCTTCTATGGCTCTATCTTTCTTAAATACTAACCAAAACCAGAATCTTATATTTAATATTACTGTTGATCAAAATACGCCTGTAGGTACTAATGTTTTATTTCCATTTAATATTACTGATCAACTATATTCTTACCAAGCAAGTTTTTCTGAAAACATTGGTATAATTGATGAGGATTATGAAAGTGGAGATTTTTCTCAGTTTTCATGGGTTCATGGAACTTATCCATGGCTTGTAGATAATACAGAGATTTACGAAGGAATTCATAGTTCAAGGTCTGCTGTTTCATTGCCTGATAATGAGGAATCTGAGTTATCTATAAATCTCAATGTTCTTGCTGATGGAGATATCTCCTTCTTTAAATTTGTTTCTTCAGAATATAATTTTGATTTTTTAAAATTTAAGATTAATGGAACAAAGCTTGATGAATGGTCAGGTATTGACACTGGATGGAGTTTTATTTCTTTCCCCGTTAGTGCTGGATTAAATACCTTTAAGTGGGAATACGATAAAGATGCTTCTCAGTTTGATGGTCTAGATGGAGCCTGGATTGATTACATCGTGTTTCCTGCGGTGTACTTAGCACCAAGCTCAAACAATCAAATTACTTCTGAAATTAAAATATATCCAAACCCAACTAAAGGAATTTTTAATGTAAGCTTTAATTCTTCTATTAATCACAAGATAGAAATTAGTGATATGTTAGGAAATACTGTTGCAAATATTTCTAGTAATAGTTTATCGGTAGATTGTGATTTAAGTAGTTTATCATCTGGATCATATTTTCTTAAGATTTTACCAGAAAATATTGTTTATCAAATTGTTAAGCAATAGTGCCAAAATTTCTTTCTATTGATTACGGTAAAAAGCGAACTGGTATTGCTATAACGGATAGTCAAAATATTATAGCCAGTCCCTTGACAACAGTTGAAACATCTAATCTTAACTCTTTTCTTAAAAATATTACAGATAAAGAAGATATTACTAAAATTATTGTGGGTGATCCAAAAAATTTAGATAATTCTTCGACAGATATTAGTACAGATGTAGATGTTTTTACACAGAATTTGATTAAAATATTTCAAAATATACAAGTCATTCGTATTGATGAAAGATTTACTTCTAAAATGGCAAAGCAGGCAATTCTTATGTCTGGTGTTAATAAAAAAAGAAGACAAGATAAGAAGCTAGTTGATCAAGTAAGTGCTGCAATTATTCTTCAAAGTTATTTGTCTCAGCTAGATTAAAATTTTACTTTTTAAATATTTTCCTGTTGCAGATTCTTTACATTCTATAATCTTCTCAGGAGTTCCTGAAAAAATTAATTTCCCTCCATCATTTCCCCCACCCGGTCCTAAATCTATAATCCAGTCTGCACATTTGATAACATCAAGATTATGTTCAATACAAATTATAGAATGACCATTACTTATTAATGAGTAAAACGATTTTAGGAGTTTATTGATATCATGAAAATGAAGTCCCGTTGTTGGTTCATCAAATATAAATAGTATTTTATTTTGTGTGTTTCCTTTTGTTAGAAACGAAGCAATTTTTGTTCTTTGTGCCTCACCTCCGCTTAAAGTATTTGACGATTGACCTAATTTGATATATCCTAAACCAACATCATCTAAAGGTTTGATTTTTTTTGAAATATTATGTTGATTATTAATAGAAAAGAAATCAATAGCCTCTTTAACCGAAAGTTCTAAAATTTCAGAAATATTTTTATTTCCAAATTTGATTTCAAGAACTTCTTTTTTAAATCTTGTTCCTTTACAATCATCACATTCTAAATGTACATCTGCCATAAACTGCATTTCTACAGTTGTCTCTCCTTCACCTTTGCAGTTTTCACATCTTCCACCATTTACATTAAATGAGAAAGTTCCTGCAGTATATTTTCTTGTTTTAGCTAGGTTTTGGCTTGCAAATAGACTCCTTATCTCATCATATGCTTTGATATAAGTAATAGGATTAGATCTTGAAGACTTACCTAGAGGGTTTTGATTAATAAATTCAAGTTTTTTAATATTATCAGTACTAATATTTAATGATTTGTAAAGTTGATCGTCTTTATCAAAAACTCCTAATTTTTGATTTACTGCAGGCTTTAGTACATTAGAAATAAGAGATGATTTACCAGAGCCACTTACTCCAGAAACTACAGTTAGGCATTGAAGAGGAAATTTCACATCTATATTATTAATATTATTAACTCTTACTCCCTTTATCTCTATAAAGTCGGTCCATTTTTTTCTGTGAGGAGGGATGGGGATATTCAACTTTTTTGTTAAATATTTAGTTGTAAGACTTTCATTACTATTAAAAATATTCTTTACGCTGCCCTTAAAAATTATTTCTCCTCCATTAATTCCTGCCTCTGGCCCAACATCTACAATGAAGTCTGCTGACTGCATAATTTCTTCATCATGTTCAACTACTATAACAGTATTACCTATATCTCTTAGATTTTTCAATATTGTTATTAATTTTTCAGTATCTTGAGAATGTAAACCAATACTAGGTTCGTCTAGAATATACATAGCTCCTACAAGAGAACTCCCTAATGAAGTTGCTAGATTAATTCTTTGTGACTCTCCTCCAGATAGGGTTTTAGATTTACGTGAAAGGGTTAAGTACTGTAGACCAACATTATTTAGGTATTTTAATCTGTTTGTCACTTCTTCTAAAATCCGCTCTGAAATCTTTTGTTCACTTTTACTTAATTTTATTCTTTTAAAGAAGACCAAGCACTCATTAATACTCATATTACATAAATCTATTATATTAAGTTTGTTTATCTTAACATATGAGGCTTCAATCCTTAATCTTGATCCTTTACATTCATTACACATTGCTTTACCTCTATATCTTGCTAGCATCACTCTGGCTTGAATTTTATACCTCTTGGTCTCAAGCATATCAAAAAATTGATTTATGCCCTTGCATTTGTCCTTACCTTCCCATAATATTTTCTTTTCCTCTTCTTTTAAATCTTTGTATGGCCTATGTATAGGGAAATTAAATTTTGATGATTTTTGAATAAATCTATCTTTCCACTTTGATAGTTTTTGCCCCGACCAAGGGGCAACTACTCCTTCAAATAAAGAAAGCTCTTCATCTTGAATTACTTTATTATGATCTATTCCTAATATACTTCCATAACCTTCACATCTAGGGCAGGCTCCAAATGGATTATTAAATGAGAAAAGCTGTGTTGAGGGTGTTATAAATTTAATCCCATCTAATTCAAATTTATTTGAAAAGTGTAATTTTTTATTATCAAGTCTTATTATACAATTATTTTGGCCATAATTTAGAGCAGTTTCAATTGATTCTGCAATCCTGCTTTTTTCAATTGCATCATCTTTAATAAACCTGTCTATTATTAGCTCTAAACTATCAGATTTTCTTATTTTAAAATTTGAAGTTATATCTCTTATTTTTAAAATTTTATTATTTACAAAAACTCTAGAAAATCCTGTTCTTTGAAGTATTAAAAATTCTTCAATATCATTTTTATTTTCAATTTTAACAGATATATATATTGTAACTCCTTTTTTAGCTGTATTTATTTCTTTAATAATATCTTCTAGACTATCTTTTTTAACTAAATTTTTTGATATTGGAGAATATGTTTGGCCAATTCGTGCAAAAAGTAGTTTTAGATAATCATATATTTCAGTACTAGTGCCTACTGTTGACCTTGGGTTTTTAGTTATAGTTTTTTGTTCAATTGCTATTGCTGGACATATTCCTATTATTTCATCAACGTCTGGTTTTTGTAATTTACCTAAAAATTGTCGTGCATATGATGATAAACTTTCTATATACCTTCTTTGTCCTTCTGCAAAAAGTGTGTCAAATGCAAGAGTTGATTTTCCTGAGCCACTAACTCCTGAAATAACAGTAATCTTATCTTTTGGGATTTCTAATGATATGTTTTTAAGGTTATGTTGCCTTGCGCCCTTTATAAAAATAGATTTATCTTTTCTCATGTATTTTAATCAATTCTGCAAAAGTACTTAATAAGGTTAGTATAATTTTAAAAATATATCTATATTTGGCATGTTAAATAATTAACACAACCTAAAATTTATTTATAGACAAAACTTCTACTTAATTTTTTTATTAACTTAAAGTAAAGTATCATGTCATTAAATAATATTACCGATAAAACTTTAGTATCTCAGTATCTAAATGGGGAAAATTCTTCATTTGAAATTTTATTGTCTAGACATAAAAGTAGGATTTTTGCTTTTATAATGTCAAAAGTTAAGAACAGAGATCTTTCAAACGATATATTTCAAGATACCTTTATTAAGGTTGTTAATTCTTTGCAGAAACGGAAATATAATGAAGAAGGTAAGTTTTTGCCTTGGGTCATGCGAATAGCGCATAACCTAGTCATTGATCATTTTAGGAAAGAAAAGAAAATGAGAATGATTAGATCAAATTCTGATTTTGATATCTTTGATGTTATAAAAGATAATAGCTTAAATATTGATGAGAAATTAGTTAAAAATCAGGTTTATAACGATCTTCATATTCTTATTGATTTACTTCCAAATGATCAAAAACAAGTTTTGAAAATGAGGTATTACGAAGATTTAAGTTTTAAGAAAATTTCTGAGCAAATTGATGTTAGTATTAATACTGCCTTGGGAAGAATGCGATATGCTTTAATAAATTTAAGGTCTCTTAGTGAAAAGCATAAAATAGATTTACAAATTAATTGATAGTTTGTGAAATAATTTGCAAGGTTTAGTCGTTATAATGTAAATTATAACTCCAAACAAAAATTTATATGGGTAAAAACTTTACTAAGCAAAATCAAAAAAACATAATATCTAAACATAATTTAAAAGCAAAACAAGGTCCATCTTTAAAAGTTCTTGACTTTATCGTTGCTTATTCTAAAGTGACTAAATCAGTCTTAAGAAGTTCAAATACAATCTGCTTAAATTAGCAATTGTATTTTTTTTATTTAAATTAATTTTAATATTTTTTCATTTTTCATTATTTTATTTATTGTTAATAATTACATCAATAATCTCTTGAAGATTGATGTATATTTTTGCTATTTTGTATAAAATTAAATATTATGAGTGAAAAAGAAAAAGCAGCAAAACTAAAGGCATTAGAATTGACATTAGGAAAGCTTGAGAAGTCCTATGGAAAAGGAGTTGTTATGAAACTTGGAGATAAAGTCGAAGAGGATATTGAGGTTATTCCTTCAGGTTCTATTGGCTTGGATCTTGCTTTAGGCGTTGGTGGTTATCCAAGAGGAAGAGTTATAGAAATATATGGTCCCGAATCCTCTGGTAAAACAACCCTAACTCTGCACGCTATTGCTGAGGTACAAAAGCAAGGTGGAATAGCGGCTTTTATTGATGCAGAGCACGCATTTGATTCATCATATGCCTTTTCTTTAGGAGTTGACACTGATAATTTATTAATATCTCAGCCGGACAATGGTGAACAAGCTCTTGAAATTGCAGATCATTTAATAAGTTCAGGTGCTGTTGATTTAGTTGTTGTTGATTCAGTTGCTGCACTTACTCCAAAGTCAGAAATTGAAGGTGAAATGGGGGATTCTAAGATGGGTCTTCATGCAAGGCTTATGTCACAAGCTCTTAGAAAATTAACTGCTACAATTAGTAAAACTGGATGTACATGTATTTTTATTAATCAAATAAGAATGAAAATTGGTGTGATGTTTGGTAACCCTGAAACTACAACTGGAGGAAATGCACTTAAATTTTATGCTTCAATAAGACTTGATATTAGAAGAATTGGTGCTATAAAAAATGGAGAGGATATCACAGGAAACAGAACAAGAGTAAAAGTTGTTAAAAATAAAGTTGCTCCTCCATTTAGAAAAGTAGAGTTTGATATCATGTTTGGAACTGGTATTTCACGTTCTGGAGAAGTGTTAGACAAGGCAGTAGATTTAGATATTGTTAATAAAAGTGGATCTTGGTTTAGTTATAATGACACTAAATTAGGTCAGGGACGAGATGCTGTTAAACAAATGATAAGTGATAACCCAGAGCTTTGTGAGGAGATTGAAACTAAAATTAAGGAGGCATCTTAGTATTTGATTTTATGAGGGTCTATATATTATTTGGTTTTATTTTTATTTGTTCTTGCAGTTTTGAAAACAATAAGAAAGTTGAAAGTAAACCCCTTATTGTTGAACTTTCAGAACTTGTCACTAATGATCCGCTAAACACAGATGTTTTACTGCAGAGAATAAATTATAATTTTGATAAGAAGAATTATGAGTCTGCATTATTTGATTTAAAACAATGTATAAGTATTGATTCTTTAAACTCTAATTTTCATTTCTTATCTGCAAAATCTTATTTTGAAATTTCTAAAGTTGATAATTCAAAATCTAGCTACCCTCAATACGCTATTGTTTCTATTCAAAAATGTTTAGAAATTGAGCCTAATAATTCTGATTTTTTATTGCTTTACGGCGAATTACAATTAGCTTTTTCAAGGTATCAAGAAGCTATAGATTTATTTAATAAATGTTTAACAATTAATTATAATATTTATAAAGCCCATCATTTAATGGGTTATTCTTTTAAAAAATTAGATAAGATTGAAAATGCTATCAACTGTTTTCAAAATGCTATTAATATTAATCCAGATAACACAAATTCCTATTTAGAACTTGCTTTAATCTTTCATTCTCAAAATGATTCTATTGCTATAGAATATTATAATAATATTTTGACACTTGATTCAAATGATGTTGTTGTTTTGTATAATTTAGCTCTGTTTTATCAAGAGAATAATGATTACAATAATTCTCTTGAGACCTATAGTAAACTACTTAAAATTGATAATTTTAATGCTAATGTTCACTACAATATTGGATTTATTCATATGGAGCTTAAGCTATATGACATTGCTGTTAATAATTTTGCTGATGCTATTTATTCAGAATCATCATTTTACCAGGCTTACTATGCTAGAGGTATTTGTTTTGAAACTTTAGGCAATATTGCTCAAGCTGAAGTTGACTATAAACGAGCAATTGAAATAAATGCATCATATGTATTTGCTAAAGAAGCACTTGATAACTTATTAAAAAATAATTTAAAATATAAATAAAATTATGAATTTACCAGATTTAATTAGTAGTGATATAAAAAAAGCTATGCTTGCTAAAGCAACTGATAAGCTTGCGGCATTAAGGGCTGTTAAAGCGGCAATTATGCTTGAAGCAACTAAAGATGGTAGTTCATCAATTAGTGATGAAATTGCTTTAAGTATAATTAAAAGGTTAGTTAAGCAAAGAAGAGACTCTGCAGAGATTTATTTAAAAGAAAGTAGACAAGATTTAGCTGATGATGAACTTAAACAATTAAAGCATTTAGAAACTTATTTGCCGGAACAACTCTCATCTTCAGAAGTTGAAATAATTGTAAAAGAAATTATAGTAGAAATTGGAGCTGGATCAATGTCTGATATGGGTAGGGTAATGGGTAAGGTTATGTCAAAATTAAACGGAAAAGCTGATGGTAAATTAATATCTGAAACAGTAAAGAATTTATTAAGTAAATAGACTTTAAGAAGGTGTTAAGTGTGTAAAATTTAACTTATAGTATATAAATTATTACCAGCTTATTTCCCAGTCTTTAAAGTCAGCAGCTAAGCAATCAATCTTATAATCTTTTCTTCCACCAACTATTTCTTGAATTTTATTTTTAGCAGTATTTCTTATGCCATTTAATCCATGCGTTAACTCTAAATCATTTCCATCTTTAATTCCGTTTCTATAATTAGATTCATTGTGCCATATATGAAGATTCATTTGAGAAAGAACAACAATAGCTCTAATAGTTTCAGAATTTAAAGTAATATTTTTTTCGTCTAAGCATTTTTGAATATCATAAATTATATCACTAATTTCTTGTGCATATTCATCTTTATGATCTTTAATAAAAACTTCTTTAAGTTGAGCAATTGAAAGTCTGTCTACAAGCTCAGATAGTGTAGGGAGGTATTTTCTGTCTGGCATAGGAAGTTATTTTAAGCTATCTATAACTGCTTTAAATGCTTCAGGATGATTCATAGCTAGATCAGCAAGTACTTTTCGGTTTAATTCAATTCCATTAGCATGGATTTTACCCATAAATTTAGAGTATGACATTCCATACATTCTTGTACCTGCGTTGATTCTTTGAATCCAAAGTGCTCTAAAAGTTCTTTTCTTATTCTTTCTATCTCTGTACGCGTATTGCATACCTTTTTCAACTGCATTTTTAGCTACTGTATGGACATTTTTTCTTCTTCCGAAGTATCCTTTTGCAGATTTTAATATTTTTTTTCTTCTTGCTTTAGCGGCAACGGAATTTACTGATCTTGGCATTTCTTTTTATTTTTTGGTACTTAGTGGTTTATTTTTATAAACTCTTTCAACTATTTACCTGGTTAATAAGCCTAATTAATTAATTTATATACAAAGTTGAGCTTTAACATTTTTGGTGTCAGATTTATGTACAAGACCAGATTTTGTTAAATTTCTTTTTTGTGTAGTTTCTTTCTTTGTCAGAATATGAGATTTAAAGGCGTGCTTTCTTTTAATTTTACCTGTTCCAGTAAGTTTAAATCTTTTTTTAGCTCCTGCTTTAGTTTTCATTTTTGGCATAATTTCTACTTTTATTTTTTCTTTTTTGGTGCAACTATCATTATCATTTTTTTTCCTTCTAATTTTGGCATATTTTCCACTATACCAATATCTTCTAGAGCTTGAGCTAATCTTAGCAGCAGGATCTCCCCTTTGTCTTTAAAAATTATTGTTCTACCTCTAAAAAATACAAAGGCTTTAACTTTAGAACCTTCCTCTAAGAATTTTTGAGCATGTTTTAATTTAAAGTCAAAATCATGTTCACCAGTATTTGGACCAAATCTTAATTCTTTAATTACAACTTTTTGTGCTTTTGACTTTATCGCTTTTTGTTTTTTCTTTTGATCGTAAATAAATTTTTTGTAATCGATTACTTTACAAACTGGAGGCTCAGCATTTGGTGAGATTTCAACTAAATCTAGACTAAGGTCTTTAGCTATTTTAATAGCTTCATCAATTGAAACAATCTTAGGTTCTACTAGTTCTCCAACCATTCTAACAAATGAGGCAGTGATTTCTCTGTTAGTTTTGTGTAGTTTTTTTTGAACAACTCTACCTCTAAATCTTTTTTTTATTGCGATCTTTTTTTTTTTTTATTTATTAAATTTTTTTAAATCCTCTTTTTTTTTTTTTATTACTTTTTTAAAATTGTTTATATTTAAATTTTCTAAGTTTACTCTTCCTTGTCGTCTTTCTGAGTTTTTTTTTTTATTCTTT
>Ga0114998_10000031_pt1 | contig 71625 bp, 65 predicted proteins | sample ArcticOcean_MG_C_5_FD_87044 | JGI IMG/M metagenome (GOLD analysis project Ga0114998, IMG submission 87044) | Marine microbial communities from western Arctic Ocean - ArcticOcean_MG_CB4_138 | ecosystem: Environmental > Aquatic > Marine > Oceanic | place: Arctic Ocean: Canada Basin | collected... | reverse complement strand
TTTTTTTTTTTTTTTTTTTTTTTTTTTTTTTTTTTTTTTTTTCTCTTTTTTTTTTTTTTTTTTTTTTCTCCTTATGTATTTTTATTTACTTTTTATTTTTTTTTCTTCTCTTTTTTTATTTTTTTCTTTTTTTTTTTGCGTTCTTTTTTTTTTTTTAGTTATTAAATTTTATTAAATCCTCTATTTCTTCTTTTACTACTTTTATAAAATCGTTTACATCTAAAGTTCCCAAGTCTACTCCTCCATGACGTCTTACTGAGATCTTATTAGTATTCTCTTCTTTCTCACCAACTATTATTATATAAGGGATTTTTGAAACTTCAGCATCTCTTATCTTTCTACCAGTAGTCTCAGCCCTTTCGTCAATGGGGCCGCAAATATCGTAATTTTTTAATAATTGAGATAACTTTTTAGCATAATCATGATATTTTTCGCTTATAGGTAGAATTATAAATTGTTCTGGACTAAGCCATAGGGGAAAATTTCCTCCACAATGCTCAATTAAAACTGCTATAAATCTCTCCATTGAGCCAAATGGAGCTCTATGAATCATTACTGGTCTATGTTTTTGATTATCTTTACCTGTATATTCTAATTCAAATCTTTCAGGTAGACTATAATCGACTTGAATTGTTCCTAACTGCCATTCCCTACCCAAAGCATCTTTAACCATAAAATCTAGCTTAGGGCCATAAAATGCAGCTTCTCCATATTCAATTACTGCTTCAAGGTTTTTTTCTTTTACAGCTTCAACGATTGCGTTTTCTGCTTTTAGCCAATTTTTATCAGAACCAATATATTTTGATTTATTTTCTTTATCTCTTAAAGAAATTTGAACCTTAAATTCATTAAAGCTTAATGCTTTAAAAACGTATAAAACTAAATCAATAACATTTTTAAATTCTTCTTTTACTTGATCAGGCCTAACAAATAAGTGTGCATCATCTTGAGTAAATCCTCTTACTCTTGTAAGTCCATGTAGCTCACCAGATTGTTCATATCTATATACTGTTCCGAATTCAGCAAATCTTACAGGTAAATCTTTGTATGAATATTTTTTACTTTTATATATTTCACAATGATGAGGGCAGTTCATCGGCTTAAGAAAAAATTCTTCACCATCCTGAGGTGTTTTTATTGGTTGAAAAGAATCTTCTCCGTATTTCTCATAATGTCCTGAACAAATATACAGATCTTTATTACCAATATGTGGTGTAATTACTGGTAGGTAGCCAGCATGTTCTTGAGCTTTTTTTAAGAAGTTTTCTAATTTTTCTCTTAATTGTGCTCCTTTTGGTAACCATAGGGGCAGCCCTTGACCAACTTTTTTTGAAAAAGTAAATAATTCCATTTCTTTTCCAAGTTTTCTATGATCTCTCTTTTTTGCTTCCTCGAGCATTTCAAGGTGTTTGCTAAGATCTTTTTGCTTTGGAAAACTGACACCATATATTCTAGTCAGCTGATTTCTTTTTTCATCTCCTCTCCAGTATGCTCCGGCTATATTAAGTAGTTTAATAGCTTTTATCTTTGATGTATTAGGTAAGTGTGGGCCTTTGCACAGGTCTGTAAAATTTCCTTGAGAATAAAAAGTAATCTGACCATCTTTCAAACCTTCTAACAGCTCAACTTTATATGGATCTTGTTTTTTACTAAAGTAGCTTAATGCTTCATCTTTACTTACTTCTTTTCTTGAGAAAATATTTTTTTCTCTGGCAAGTTCAAGCATTTTATTTTCAATCTTTGGGAAATCATCAGAAGATAAATTCCTGTCTTTTCCTAGATCTATATCGTAATAAAAGCCATTGTCAATTGCAGGACCGATTCCTAGCTTTACATTTGGGTATAATAACTCTAGAGCTTCAGCCATTAGGTGAGCTGTAGAGTGCCAAAAAGTCATCTTTCCTTCTTTGTCATTAAATGTATGAAGCCTTAAAGACACATCAGAATTTATGGGCCTTGTGATATCCCAAATTTCTTTATCTACCGAAGCACTAACTATATTTCTAGCTAAACCCTCACTAATGGAATTTGCTATGTCTAGTGCGTTTGATCCTTTTTTAACGTCTTTTATGCTTCCGTCTGGTAGAGTAATTTTTATCATTTTTAATGATGTAATTTAAGTGGGTAAATATAGTAATTAACTTATAAATTTAGATTTGTTATTAAAGCTTAATCTCTTCTAAATAAAATCTTGCTTGTGGTCCAAGATTAAATAATAAATCTATAATTGATAAATTGGAAGAGAAATTAAATTTATTATCAAATACTTGATCATATTCATTTTGCTTATTAATTTTAAAATCATTTTCTCTGAAATCTATATCTAAGTTATTCTTAATATATTGGGTAGATATTTTAAATGAGTTTTTGAGGTTTAGCTCTTTAATGATATACTCTTGTAAATTTATATTAAAGTCAAATAAATATTTCTCTTTTCTAGAAAATAGTAATTTTAAATCATCCATATAAAATTCAAAAAATGGTGATGAGCTATATGATGATTTAATAGAATTCCAATGATTTTTCTGCCATGATTGTTTATAGCAAATCTTAATGTCTTTAATTATTGTCTTTGAATTTTTTGATCTTTGCTTTGGTATTGTTAGGCTTAATATGCCATTTGCAGATAAAATATTACACCGATTTCTAATAGTTTGCTTTACATAATTTTCATTGGATTCGATTTCAGAATCAGGATTATTTAATAATAAGGCATAGTATTTAATTGGCCCTAAATATGTGATAGGAAAAACTGTTCTTTTATTTAACACTTGTAAAAAGTCGATTCCATCTAATCTTTTTCAGTCCTTTTGCATTTGTATCCCAACTCATCCAAACAAAAAGCGCTTTTCCGACAATATGATTTTCTGGTACAAACCCCCACATCCTTGAGTCTGCTGAATTATGCCTATTGTCACCCATCATCCAGTAATAGTTCATCTTAAAAGTATATTCATCACTTAAGATATTGTTAATATAAATAGAGTCATTATTTATTATTAAATCATTTATTTCATATTTCTCAATTATATCTCTGTAAATAGGTAAGTTTTCTATATTAATTTTTACTGTCACATCTTTTTTTGGAATAATTATTTTACCAAAATTATCAACATTCCATTTAAAATTAATTTCATTGGGAAATATATAATCATAATGGCTATTTGATTTATTAATTTCTTGTTCAATTGAAATAACATTATTAAATTTTAATAATTCTGATTTTGTTGTATCTGTTAATTGTAAAATATACTCATTAGGGTTTTGACCTCTTCTACCTTCAGTAATATCAAATTTGTCGAAAAGTATTTTTGGATTTAAACCACTTCCTTTTGTTTTGATATTATATAGATATTGTTTTTTCATGCCCTTTGGCTCCGAATGTACTTTGTTATTAACATATAGTGTTCCATTAATAATTTCGATTGTGTCATTAGGAATGCCTACACATCTTTTTACATAATTTTCTTTTTTATCAATAGGTCTACCTAGGGTTTCTGCTGGCCAATTAAAAACAACACAATCATTTCTCTTCACTTTTCCAAATCCTTTCATTCTGTGATATGCAATCTTAATAGCTTCAGAATATGATTTTGTGTTTTGTGTAAATGGTAAAGTATGATGGACAAGTGGAAAGGCTAATGGAGTCATTGGTACCCTTGGGCCATAACTTGTTTTGCTAACAAATAGAAAGTCCCCGATTAGCATTGATTTTTCCATTGAAGAAGTTGGAATTGTATAGGCTTCAATTAAAAATGTTCTTAAAAGTGTGGCAGCAACTACAGCAAAAGCAATTGCTTCTATCCAACTTCTAATCTCACTTTTTTTCTTTCTTTTTTTTTCTTTCTTTTTTTTCCAAAATTGCCAAGATACTGTTTCAAAAAAAAGAATGTCAGAAATTATTATTGGAATAAAGTATAGCCATTCCCCGTCAATAACGTAAACAAATAATGACCAAATTAAAGTGAAAATTAAAAATGAAACTACTTTAAAAGACTTACCTAATATGTTCTGAATTTTCTTCATTTAATAATTTAATAATTTACAACATTACAACATTAATAAATACTTAGCCATTTCTTTTAACGTTATTATTAATTAAAATATTGTTAAATTAAAAAATATCTTCAATAGAATATACGCCTTTTTTATCAAGAATCCATTCTGCTGCTATTATTGCTCCCAAAGCGAATCCATCTCTTGATTTTGCAGTATGTTTTATCTCAATATCATCAATTTTAGATGAAAAAACAACCTTATGTGTGCCAATTATATCATTAATTCTATTAGATTTAATCTCAGTTTTTTTATTTAAAATAATTTTTAAATCCTCTTGTAGAGTTATTGCCGTTCCACTTGGAGAATCAAGTTTTTCAAGATGGTGAGTTTCAGTAATTAAGCTTTCATAGTCATAAGCTTGTATTAAACTAGCTAATTTTTTATTAATTTTAAATAGCATGTTCATTCCAATGCTAAAGTTTGAAGAATATAAAAAAGCGCCATCAGAATTTAGACATGCCTTTTTTACATTATCATATTTTTCTAACCAATCTGTTGTTCCTGAAACCACTGGAGTGTTATTATCAATTGCATGCATAATATTTTTGAATGCTGATTCTGGTGTGCTAAAATCAATAGCAACATCTACATTTTTTAAATCTATGCTTGTAGCTGGGTTTTTATTATCTGAACTTGCAATTATTTTATGACCTCTTTTACGAGCAATTATTGCAATTAATTTTCCCATTTTTCCATTTCCAAATATTGCGATATTCATCTATTTTAAATTTAAATTTAAATTAATAGAGCTGTAAAAATTTTTCTGAAATAAAATAGGTTGAATTTTTAATGATATGTCCTCGTTTATTTCAAAATCAAAAAGATGTGCATTAACTGAGGCATCTATTATATTTAGAATGTAAGTTAAAGAAAATAACATGATAGATACTTCTCTATTTCTTCTGTATTGATCTTTCAAAGTAATTAATTGACTATTATTATGTGGAGATGAATCTAAAATACCATTAGACCTATCTAAATATAAATTTTTATAAAGATTATATTTTTTATTATTATCATTAACCTGAAAAGCGGTGTAAATTAATCCAGAGTAAATAATAGGTATCTTCCAATATTTTTTTGTGTAAACTTGACCAGCCCCAGGTAGAATAGATAGAAGTGCTGCTTTTTTTGGTGATTTATATACTTTTTGAGAAAAGCACACATTTGCTAAACATAAAATTAAGATAGTTAGTGTTATTTTAAAAAATAATAATTTCAATTTTTAAGTTTAAGTTTTTTTAAAATTATTTCTAAATTATTATCATTATCAAATGGGATTATAATTTTCCCATTACCCTTTTTATTTCTATTAAATAATACTTCAGTTTCTAGATTTGTTGATATGTCATGCAACATTTTTTGATAAGAAAAAGGTAGTGTCTCTTTGTTTTTTATTTTTTTTTCTTTACTAGATCTTTTGTAATTAATTTCAGAAAAATCTTTTACAATTTGTTCAACTTCTCTTACCGAGAAATCATTTGCAATAATATCATGAAAGATGTTAATCTTCTTTTGATCATCATTTAAAGCTATAAGAGCTCTTGCATGACCAATTGTAATTTTCTTTCTTTGTAAACCATCTTGTATTTCAATAGGAAGTCTAAGAAGTCGTAAGAAATTTGTTATTGTAGACCTATTTTTTCCTAATCTTTCGCCACATGCTTCTTGAGTAAGATTACATTCCTTTATCAATCTTTGAAATGATAAAGCTATCTCGATTGGATTTAGATCTTGACGTTGAATATTTTCTACAAGTGCCATTTCAAGCATTTGTTGATCTTTTGCAATTCTAATATATGCAGGTATCAACTTAATTTTCAAGAGTTTTGAGGCTCTTAATCTTCTTTCACCAGAAATAAGCTGATACTTGTCATAGCCAAGTTTTCTAACTGTAATCGGCTGGATGATTCCTAAATTACGAATTGACTCAGATAATTGATAAAGGTTTTCTTTATTAAATTCTTTTCTTGGTTGAAATGGGTTTATTTGAATGTTATCTATTAAAATTTCTGTCGTATTTGCAACAGTATTATTAGTTAGTCTTTCTTTGTTGCTAGTAATATCTGTGTCAGGGTTTCTTAGAATTGCTGACAGTCCTCTACCAAGAGCATTTCTTTTTTTATTCATTTATTGAAGTTTCTTCGTTGATAGTTATATTATGTTTGGAAATTATTTCATTAGCAAGATTCAGATAGTTGATTGCACCTTTACTAGCTGCATCATGAATAATAATTGTTTCACCATAAGATGGAGATTCACTAAGGCGAACATTTCTATGAATAATAGTTTTGAAAACCATATCTTGGAAATGCGTTTTAACTTCTTCTACAACCTGGTTAGATAATCTTAACCTTGTGTCATACATTGTTAGTAATAGACCTTCAATAATCAGTTTATTATTTAATCTTTGTTGTATGATTTTTATTGTGTTTAAAAGTTTTCCTAAACCTTCTAAAGCGAAATATTCACATTGGATAGGAACGATAACTGAGTCAGCTGCTGCTAATGCATTTAGAGTTAATATTCCCAAAGAAGGAGCGCAGTCAATTATGATGTAATCATATTCATCTTTTAATTTTTCAATTGATTTTTTAAGACAAAATTCACGTTCTTCAGACTCAACTAATTCAATTTCAGCCGCTACAAGATCAATATTAGCAGGAATAATATCTAAGTTGGGACTAGAAGTGTGTAAGACAGCTTCTTTAGCAGAGTTTTTACCTATAAGACATTCATATGTGCCTATTTTTATTTCAGTATAATCAAATCCAACTCCAGATGTAGTATTTGCTTGAGGGTCAGAATCAATTAACAGTACTTTTTTTTCTAAAACGCCAAGACATGCTGATAAATTAATAGCTGTTGTAGTTTTTCCAACTCCACCTTTTTGATTAGCAATCGCTATAATTTTTGTCATATTTTAAATGTCAATTTTTAGAACATAAAAATACAACGCTAATGAATGTTTGATAGAGATATATTGGCTAAAATTATTAACAAAAAAAATAAGTTGTTAAGAAAAAGTGCTATTTAAGAATTTAGTTTTTTGTTCTTCGGTTTGTAATCTGAGATAACTTCTTCTCCCTTTTCTTTTATTATAAATTTACTTACTTCAGTTAACGATTCTTCAAAGTCCTTAAAATCTTCTTTATATAAATAAATTTTATGTTTTTTATAAAAAGGAGTCCCATCTTCATGAAAATCTCTTTTACTTTCAGTGATAGTCATGTAATAGTCATTTGCTCTAGTAGATCGAACATCAAAAAAATAAGTTCTTCTACCTGCTCTTACAGATTTTGAAAAAATTTCTTCTATATCTTTTCTTTCACTCATTTTTTATGTATACCAAGTATAAACATTAAGCTTAAATTAAGCTTAAATTAACTCCTAACAAATATAGTAAAAAATATATAATTATATTTTTGATTGACTAAGGTGTATTTCTTTATAAAATCCTTCTCTTGAAATAAGCTCTTCATGCTTCCCACTGTCAATAAGAATTCCTTCTTTTAAAACAATTATTTTATCCGCATTTTGAAAGGTTGATATTCTATGGCTAATAATTATTGTTGTTTTATTTTTAGTTTCATTGTGAAGGTTTTTTAGAATTTCTTTTTCTTTATTGGCATCAACAGCCGATAAGCAATCATCAAATATATATATATCTGGATCTTTATAAAATGCCCTAGCAATTGCTAGTCTTTGTCTTTGTCCTCCTGATAGTTGAACGCCTCTTTCTCCAACAATTGTATTAAAGCCATCTGGAAATTGATTTATTTCATCCAGAATATCAGCTTTTTTTGCCGATAAGATTATTTGGTTTTCATCAATAAGATCTTTTGAGAAAGCAATATTTTCTTTAATAGTTCCTGAAAAAAGATAGCCATCTTGTGGTATATATCCAATTGATGATCTTAAATTGTTAAGATTTAATTTTTTTATCGGAGTTTTTCCAAATAAAATATTTCCGCTATCTAAATCTAAAATTCTACATATTATATTAGCAATAGTTGATTTTCCAGATCCTGTTTTTCCAAAAATACCAAGTGTTGATCCTTCTTTAACTTCAAACGATATTTTATCTAATGCTTTTATTTTTGTATCTCTATAAGTTAAGGAAATGTCTTTAAATGATAAATCTCCATTTATAATTGTTTTATCATTATTATAATTGACAATTCTTGGTTCTATATTTAAGAATTCATTTATTCTTTCTTGAGATGCAGATGCTCTTTGAATTAATGAGGTTACCCATCCAATGGAAGCTACAGGCCAAGCTAACATATTTACGTATATAATAAATTCTGCAATATTTCCAGCACTTATTCGTTTAGCAAAAACCTCTAATCCACCTACATAAATTGTGAGTATAGTGCTTAGGCCGATTAATGTTATTATTAAAGGAATAAAAACAGCTTCAATTTTTACTAATTTAATTTGTTTTCTAGTGTATTCTTTGCAACTATTAAAAAAAGCTTTTACAGAATTATCTTCGTTTGTAAATGATTTAATAATCTGAATACCTGAGAATGTTTCTTGAGATATTGATGTTATTTCAGAAAGTTGTGCTTGAACTTGTTCACTCTGTCTATTTATCTTGCTACTCACAAAATAAATAGAAATAGCTAAAATTGGTAAAGGGAAAAGAACAAATGCAGTTAAAGTTTTGCTAACTGCTAACATCTTTGTTATTACAAGAGAGAAGAGAACAATAATATTTATTGCATACATAAGGGTAGGGCCAATATACATTCTAACACTAGTTACATCCTCTGTTATTCTATTCATAAGATCACCTATCTTATTCTCATTATAAAAAGAGATGCTTAATTCTTGATATTTATTAAAAATTTCATTTTTAATATCAAATTCAATCTTTCTAGACATAACAATAATTGTTTGTCGCATAAAGTATAGAAAGATTCCTTTTAAAATTGCGCATCCAACTATAAGAAGCCCATAGTTTAAAAGCTTGTTAGAAAGATTTCCTGTTTTAGGTTCTTTCATGTTTTTTAAGACATAATCAAGAGCTTCTCTAACAAATTCTGCTGGATATATTGCAAATATATTTGCAACAATAATAAATACAATTCCTAAACAAAGAATTTGTTTGTACTTCCAAAAGAATTTATTTAAATATTTTAAATGGTGCATTTAATTGTTATGTATGTTTTTTTTGAAAGCACAAAAATAATAAGTAATTTCGCGAACGATTAAAAAACTAGAAAATAAATTATTTTTTTTCAAATTTAATTCTAGTCTAACACAAAAAAAATTAGATATATGTCTAGTCATGTTGCTCAAATAAAATCCAAAAATAGTTTTTTAGAAATTATGAATTCAATGGGGCATGAGCAGTTAGTTTTTTGTCAAGATCAAAAAACAGGCTTAAAAGCAATTATTGCTATTCATAATACTAACCTTGGTCCAGCATTAGGCGGAACAAGAATGTGGAATTATTCTTCTGAAGAAGAAGCAGTTATTGATGTGTTAAGACTATCAAGAGGAATGTCTTTTAAAGCTGCTATAACAGGCCTTGAGCTTGGCGGAGGAAAAGCTGTTATTATTGGAGATGCTAAAACTCAAAAAACTCCTGAACTAATGCAGCGCTTTGGTAAGTTTGTTGATACACTTAATGGTAATTATATTACAGCTGAAGATGTTGGGATGAGCGAAAAAGATATGGAATATGTTAGGCTTTCAACTAAGCATGTCACTGGAATACCTGAGGCAATGGGGGGTAGTGGTGACCCTTCACCTGTTACTGCCTATGGGGTTTATATGGGTATGAAGGCATGTGCTAAGCATAAGTGGGGTAGCGATAGTTTAAAAGGAAAGAAAATTGTTGTTCAGGGGGTTGGTCATGTTGGTGAGAGCTTAGTTTCACATTTAAATGATGAAGGAGCTGAAATATTTATAAATGACATTAATTTGGAACAAGTACTTTTAACTTGTAGAAAATACGATGTTAAATCTCTAGATTCTTCTGAAATATTTGATTTTGATATGGATATTTATTCTCCATGTGCATTAGGAGCAACACTAAATCCTTCAAGTATTGCAAAATTAAAATGTGCTATTGTTTGTGGAGCTGCTAATAATCAATTAGAAGATGAAAATAGAGATTCATTATTACTTGCAAAAAAAGCTATTATTTTTGCCCCTGATTTTTTGGTTAATGCTGGAGGCTTGATTAATGTTTATTCAGAGCTTAAGAAATTTAGTAGAGAAGAAGCTTTAGATCAAACTAGTAAGATTTACAATACAACTCTAGATATTCTTAATAAATCAAAAGAAGAAAGCATAACTAGCTATGCTGCTGCTCTGAAAATTGCAAATGCAAGATTAGCTTCAAAGAATAAGAAATAAATTATGATAAGTAGAAGACATATTAGAATTAAAGTAATGCAATCACTTTATTCATATTTTTCTCAGAAGGAGAGTAGTATCTCCTCATGTGAAAAAGAAATGCTAAATCATATTGAAAATATTAATGAGCTTCATAATGTAGTATTATCTCTTTTGTTAGAAACTTTCAAGTATGCTGAAAATTACTTTGAAGATAACAAAAAAAAGTTTTTACCTAGTTCTGAAGATTTAAACCCTAACACAAAATTTACTGATAATTTTATTTTTAAAATTTTAAAAAAAAGCTCTTCCTTATTAACTATATTAAAAAAATCCTCTTCTGTTTTACTTGATAATGATCATGATTTAATAAGAAAAATTTTTAAAGACATAATAAATAGTGAGACATATAGCAAGTATATGTTATTAGAAAATTCAACAAAAGATGATGATGTTAGATTTTTAAATAACGTATTGAATAACCACATTCTTAATAATCATGTTCTTCATCATGTTTTAGAAGAAAATAGTATTTATTGGATCGATGATTTGCCATTTGTTGCAACAATTGTAATGGGGAATTTTAAATTACATAAGGTAGCTAATCAAAAAAGTATTTTTAAAAATTCATCTGATAAGTTTTTTGCTAAAGAACTACTTTCTGGGGCTATATTGAATAATGAGGATTACGAAAAAGTTATTATTGAAAAATCTAAAAATTGGGATCTTGAAAGAATAGCATTGATGGATCAGATTTTGATTAAGATGGCATTTTGTGAGATACTAAATATGGAAGATTTACCAGTTAAAGTAACTCTGAATGAGTACATAGAAATCTCCAAATATTATAGTACTAATAAAAGCAAAATGTTTGTCAATGGCTTGTTAGATAATGCTGTTAATGATTTTAAATCTAAGAATATGATAAAAAAATCAGCGAAGGGTTTACTTTAACTTATTAATTTAAAATAAAAAATTATGTATAAATACTTATTAATATTAACTTTTTTAGTCATTAGTTGTGATGATGCTGTTAAAAAAGTTAACTCAAATGAAAAGAAGATTAGTTCAAAAGTAATTATGAATAATCAAACATTAGAAAATTCTAAAAACAATAATCAGCCTATTGTACAATTTGTTAAAGAAGAGCATAATTTTGGTGATATTACACAAGGGGAAGTTGTAAGCCATAATTTTGTTATTAAGAATTCAGGTAAATCTGATTTAATAATTAGCTCTGCAAAAGGAAGTTGCGGTTGTACTGTTCCTGTTTGGCCTAAAGACCCTATTAAGCCTGGCGCAGAAGCAGAAATAAAAGTAACTTTTAATAGTAAAGGAAGGTCAGGATCACAAACTAAGAAAGTTACAGTACTAACAAATGCTATTCCCAATACAAAAGTTTTAACAATAAGAGGGAATGTTATAATTAATTAAAAAAATGATTTTATTACAAGCTCAGACTTCGGGAACAGCATCTTTAATAATGTTTGGTTTAATTTTTCTTGTCATGTATTTCTTTATGATTAGACCTCAAATTAAAAAGCAAAAAAAGGAGAATCAGTATAGATCTCAATTAAAAACAAATGATAAAATTGTAACCCTTGGCGGTATCCACGGAAAGATTACAGAAGTTGGTAAGTCTACTTTTGTTGTTGAAGTGCATGGAGGAACTAAGTTAAGAATTGAACAATCAGCTGTTTCAATGTTAGGTAAAACTGATTTGACTGACAAATAATATTATATTTTTACTCTAAAGATATTTCGCAACTTATTGGATGGTGATCAGAGTATTTTTCATTATGTTTTATATATTTAGAAGTGCTAATTCCTTTACTTGTAAAAATATAATCTATCCTTAATAATGGTATTGAGGAATGAGTGTCTCCAATTCCTTTTCCTGAAAATACAAAAGCATCATTAAATTTTGATGAAATTGTTTTGTAAGTATATGACATTGGCGTGTCATTTAAATCTCCACAAATTAATGTGTTATATGGACTAGTTTGAATGTTATTTTTAATAATTTTAACTTCTTTACTTCTATTTTGAAAAGATAATTTTATTTTATTTGCCCAATTAGAATGAAGATGAATATTATATACTCTTAATGTATCATCTCCAATTTTTAAGTCTTTATAAATACATATATTATCTTTAACTATCTCACTTTTTATTTCAGCGTATTTTGAAAAAATTTGAAGTCTTGAGTTTTTAATTAATGGATGATAATTAAGTGAGTCAAAATATAGATTTTTTTCAAACTCTTCAAACTCTTGAATACATAGAATATCAGGATTTTCTTTATTAATAAGATCAATGATTTTTGCTTTAATACCTTTTTCTTTTATATTCTCATTTTTATTAAATAATCTAACATTATATGATAGTACTTTAGCTGTATTATTAGTTGTTATATTCTTTAATTCATTAATGCCAATAAATTTTTCAATAAAAGAGGATCCAATTAATAAAATTATAATATTTGCCCAAACATATTTTTTCCAACTAAAAAACCAGAAAATTAAAAATATAATATTAATGAAAAATAAAAATGGGTAAATTAATCCTGTAAATGCGATAGGCCAGAATTTAACAGGGTCTGTCATTGGAGATAAATAACTTAATAATAAAGTAAACAGCAACAGTGAATTAATAAGATATAAAAATTTGAATATATATTTCATTTTATTTATTTCTTTTACTTGCGTTAAATAAAATTTCTTTTTCATTTTTATTTAAACTACTATATCCCGACTTTGATATTTTTTCTAATATATTATCTATTTTATTTTGATTTTTTTTAATGTTATTTTTTTTGCCAAAAATATTCATTGCGAAAATCTTATTTATTATTTGATAAAGGTTCTTTGAAATATCTACACCTTTATTTAGTTGTTTTATATAAATATACCCAAATAAAGCTCCTCCAATATGAGCAATATGTCCTCCGGCATTTCCTTTAGGGATACTTATTATATCTAATATAATTAAAGCAAATGCTAAATATTTTATTTTAATCATACCAATAAATGGTATTTGTATACGATAGTTAGGAATATGTGTTGAAATTGCAAACATAATGGCTAAAACTGATGCTGATGCACCCATTGCTTTTGCGTTTTGGTTAACTATTTCAAAGGCCGGTAAATAATTAAATGATAAAATGAAAAGAAGTCCACCACAAATACCACCCATAAAATATGTGCTTAAGAATTGTTTTTCGCTAAAATAATCTAGAAATAATTTACCGGAAAAATGTAGCCAAATCATATTAAATAATAAATGAATAAATGTTTTGTGAAAAAACATATATGATATTATAGACCAAGGCTGTTTTATTAAAGTATTAGTATTTGATGGTAGAATTAATTTTTCTATTGAAGGACTAGCATCTAACATAAAAAGACTACACATTACAATTAAGATATTGTAAGTGAGAAAAATCCCAACATTTATATAAATTAGCTTATATAAAATATTAGTATTTTTAAAATCCTTTATTAGTTTGTTAATTAATCTCATTTTAATAAAAAGAGCTAGAATTTTTTTTCCAATATTTAATTAGAATATATCCAAATAACATTCCTCCAAGATGTGCGAAATGTGCTACATTATCTGCAGGGTTATTGCTTAATCCTGAATATAGTTCTAGAGCTCCATATACCATTACAAAATATTTTGCTTTTATTGGAATAGCAAAATATACATAAAGTAATGTGTTTGGAAAAAGCATTCCAAATGCTAATAAAAGCCCAAATACCGCACCAGAGGCTCCTACAGTTGGGGTAAGAACAAGTTGAGTTAATCGTTTAGAACTGGAAATGTTAGGGTTGTATTTTCCTTCAATTGCTAAATCAAGAAGTTGTGGGAATTGACTGCTTATTTCAATTATTTGAAATTGTGTAACCATCAAGTGAATAATTGCAGCACCAAGAGCAGTTACTATGTAGTAAATTAAAAATCTTTTGGCACCCCAAATATTTTCTAAAACTTTGCCAAACATCCAAAGTGCAAACATGTTAAAAAATAGATGTGTTAAACTCCCGTGCATAAAAAAATGAGTTACTAGCTGATAAGGACGAAAATCCTCTGATTGAAACTGATGAAGTCCAAATATTTTAACTAAATCAATACCGAGTTTTTGAAGCGATATTGTAGCAAAAAAGAATAAGCCATTTATGATTAATAGGTTTTTTACTATTTCAGGTAATTGACTAAAACTACTAGGTTTGTACATTATTTAATTATTTTTTCTAATTCTACAAGATTCAAATCAATTATTATTGGTTTGCCAGATATAGATCTGTTAGGAGATGAGCAGTTATTTAGTTCTGCATTGATCTTTACCATTTCATCTTCAGAAAGTTTTTGATTATTACTAATTGACATACTAATAGCAAGACCACGTGCAATTTTATTTCTGTTATCTAAATTAACCTCATCTTCAGTTTTATATTGTTCAATCATTGACTCTAATAGGTGAGTTACATTTTCAGCTGATGCTTCAGCTGGAATAGCTTTTATGATTATATTTCTATTATCTAAAATATATTCAAAACCTATTTTTCTAATATCTGATGATATTTCTTGTAAAATTTGAATGTCATTATTGTTTAAACTTATTTCTTTAGGGAAAATTAGAGTTTGAGATAAAAACTCTTGATCATTAGAATTAGAATTGAAGTACTCAAATAGTATCCTTTGATGTGCTTTTCTTTGATCAATTATAACTGCGCTATTATTACTAGTTCTTAAAATATATTTCTTTTTAAGTTGTACAAATCTAAATGATTGTTCAGGCTCACCAATATTAATAAAATTAAGATTTTCATTAATTATTTCTTTAGAAACATTTGATTTGTTAAATGAGCTAAATGGATTATAGTTAGAATCAATATTTATTTTTGGCTCAATTATTCTTTGATCTTTTTTTACTTCAATATTAAATGAATTCTCTTGATGAAAGTCTATACTAGGAGATATATTGTATTGTCCTAAAGATTTTTTAACTGCAGCTCTTAAAATTGAATAAATTGCTTTTTCATCATGAAATTTTATTTCAGTTTTGCTTGGATGTATATTTATATCAATGTTTTTTGGTTCTATAACTAAATTAATAAAAAAGGAAGGGAAAAAATCTGTTGCAATTAGTCCTTCAAAAGCTTTAAATATTGCATTTTGAAGATAATAGCTTTTTACAAATCTACTATTAACAAAAAGGTATTGTTCTCCACGAGTTTTTTTAGCTGATTCTGGTTTTGAAATAAATCCATTAAGACTTACCAAAGATGTCTTTTCTAAAACTGGAACTAATTGTTCATTTTTTTTATTTCCGATCAGATTAACTATTCTTTGTCTTAAATTTGACTTTGGTAAAAAGAATATTTCTTCATTATTATGAGATAAATTCATTTTAATTTCTGGATGTGCTAGCGCTATTCTTGAAAATTCTTCAGTAATGTGTCTCATTTCAACATTATCAGATTTTAAAAACTTTCTTCTTGCTGGTACATTGAAAAATAAATTCTTAATTTTTATTGAGGTCCCACTATTGCATGATACTTGTTTTTTTTCTGTAATTATTCCACCTTTAACATTTAAAGAATCTCCTAGTTCATTATTAAATTTTTTTGTTTGTATTTCCATGCTAGAGATAGCAGCTATCGATGACATGGCTTCACCTCTGAACCCCATTGTTTGAATGTTAAATAAATCTGCGGCAACTTTAATTTTAGAAGTAGCATGTCTTTGAATACATATTTCAAGATCTTCAGCAGTCATTCCACATCCATTATCAATAATGTTAATTAATGTTTTTCCAGAGTCTATTATAAAAAGTTGTATTTCAGTTGCTCCTGAGTCAAGTGAATTCTCTACTAATTCTTTAACTACTGATGCTGGTCTTTGTATAACTTCTCCAGCTGCAATTTGATTAGCAACATTTTCTGGTAATAATTTTATAATGTTCAATGAATGGTTTTTTATTACTTTAAAAGAATGTATGCTAACAAAGATAAGATAATAATTATAAAAATTATTTTAAAATTTCTTCTTTTTAAAGTATATGGATTACTAATTCTATCAAATTTTATATTAGATTTATTTGTGTTTTTAAATTTTAGTTTTTTTTCTTTTATTGAGTAGTATCTAGTATGAAATTGAAATTCTTTTAGTTTTGGTGATTTAAAAAAAGATGGAAGATTTGGTGCTTTCATATATTTGTAAAATTAGAAAATTATCTTTTGAAAAAGCGTTAATAAGTAAGCTAGATACTTAGCGTTTTTTAATAATTTGAACTATTACAATTTATATCTTTGTGATGATGAAGAAATTATTTAAAATTTTATTGATCATTGCTTTGTTTAGCGTTAAGGTCTCATACTCAGAAAATCCAAAAATACCAGAATTTTTAAATGTCAACAATTCATGGGTTGATAGTCTGATGTTTACTTTGTCTGAAGATGAGAAAATTGCTCAACTATTTATGATCTCAGTACTTTCAAATCAAGATGAGAAATACAATAAAAACATTGCTGACATAATTAATAGATATAAAATTGGAGGTTTAATGTTTTTACAGGGAGGTCCAATACGACAAGCTAAATTGACAAATTATTTTCAATCAATTTCTAAAGTCCCTCTTATGATTGCTTTAGATGCAGAGTTTGGGCTTGCAATGCGTTTAGACTCCACTTTTCGTTTTCCATGGCAAATGACACTTGGAGCAACTTCAGATACTAATCTTATCTTTCAAATGGGTGCAGAGATTGCTCGGCAATGCAAATTAATTGGTGTTAATATTAATTTTGCTCCAGTTGTTGATGTAAATTCTAATCCTAAAAACCCTATTATTAATAATAGATCTTTTGGTGAAGATCCATTTAAAGTTGCACAACTAAGTCTGGCATACATGAGAGGATTACAAGAAAATAATGTTTTGGCTTGTGCTAAGCATTTTCCTGGTCATGGTGATACTGACCAAGATTCGCATAAGACACTTCCTTTAGTTAATCATAATAGAGAGACATTAGACAAAATTGATATTTATCCATTCAAAAAATTGATTGATAATGGTTTAGGAAGTATAATGACTGCTCATTTATATATTCCATCACTTGAAGAAAACAAATTATTACCAGTATCATTATCCAAAAAAGTTGTGACAGATTTATTAGTCACAGAGCTCAATTTTAAGGGTTTAAAATTTACTGACGGTTTAAACATGAAAGCTGTTAGTGATTTATATTCTTCAGGTGAATTAGATGTGAAGGCGCTAATTGCAGGTAATGATGTTTTGTTATGTGCAGAAGATGTCCCTTTGGCTATTGAAAAAATTAAAGAAGCGTTAAATAATGGCCTTATTTCTAATAAAGAAATAGAAGAAAAATGCAGAAAGATTTTGCTAGCCAAAAAGTGGATGAAACTAGATAGTTATACTCCATTGTTAATTGAAGAAATTAAAAATAATATTTGTCAGGAAAATACACTTGTAATAAATAATAAACTGGTAAAATCATCTCTTACATTATTGCAAAATTATGATAATATAATTCCTCTTAAAAACCTTGATACACTAAAAATAGCTAGCGTTGCAATTGGAGAATCTGGGCATATCTTTCAAAAATCTTTAAATCTTTATCAAAGAGTTGATACTTTTAGTATTGCTGAAGATGCTGGAGTTAAGGATCAGGCATATTTGCTTAATCAACTTGCAAAATATAATCTAGTCATTGTTAGCGTTCATAAATCAAATAAAAATTTTTGGAATTCATACAAAATTTCTAAATCAACAGATATTTTTATCCAAACTATTGCTATGCAATCTAAAGTTCTTTTAACTGTATTTGCTAATCCTTATAGTTTAAATTCATTTCTTTTTACAGATAATTTCGATGGTTTATTACTAGCTTATCAAAATAGTGATCTTGCTCAAGACTTTGCTGCTCAATCTATTTTCGGAGGTATTAGTATAGATGGTAAAACGCCTGTTCAGACAAATCATTTTAAAATAAATAGTGGGCTTAATACTCTTGCTTTTAGAATGTCTTATGTAAATAGTTATGACATTAATATTGATAGTAAATTAGATTATTCAATTGATAGTATTATTAAAAATGCTATCGATAACAAAGCTTTTCCAGGCTGTCAAGTTTTTATTGCTAAAGGAGATCAGGTTTTTCTGAATAAATCTTATGGTTTTCATACATATGATAAAAAAATTAAAGTTTCAAAATCTGATGTTTATGATTTGGCATCTATAACTAAAATTGCATCTACTATTCCTTCTCTTATGAAATTAGTTGATGAAAATAGATTTAGTTTGCAAGCAAATCTTGGCTATTACTTAAATATTCAAAATTCTAATAAACATCAGTTGCTAATAAAAGATATACTCGCTCATCAGGCAGGTCTTCAATCGTGGATACCATTCTATAAAAAAACTCTTTATAAAGATTCCATTCTTAATACATTCAGTTTAAGAGATACCTTGTATTCAAAATTTAGAAGTTTAGAATTCCCAATTGAAGTTGCTGATTCTGTTTTCCTGCATTTCTCATATCCAGATTCTATTTTTAATCAAATCATTGAGTCTGATTTGTTATTAGAAAATGAATATGTTTATAGTGACTTAGGTTATTATTTGTTGAAACCCGTAATTGAAAATATTTCGAAATTATCATTAGAAGATTATACAAATTTTAATTTTTATAAAAAACTTGGAATGGAAAATTTAGGTTATTTACCTAGAAAGAGATTATCTCTTTCAAGAATAATTCCAACCGAAAATGATTTTATATTTAGAGGCCAATTAATAAAAGGATATGTTCATGATATGGGAGCTGCAATGTTTGGTGGTGTAGGTGCTCATGCTGGTTTGTTTTCAAATGCTAATGATTTAGCTAAGCTAATGCGAATGTTTTTAAATAATGGTGTTTATGCTGATCAAAGATTTTTAAGTAAAAATGTTATACAAAGATTTACGGATTGTCAATTTTGTGAGCTTGATAACAGAAGGGGTGCAGGCTTTGATAAGCCAGCATTAGAACATCAAGAAGGAGGTCCAACCTGCAAGTGTGTATCTAAATTAAGTTTTGGCCACTCAGGATTTACAGGGACTCTTGCTTGGGCAGATCCAGAAACTCAGATTATTTATATCTTTTTATCTAATAGGATTTACCCAGATGCTTCAAATAAAAAACTATTAGAAATGAATGTAAGGACTGATATAATGGATCTTATCTTTAAATACAATAAATTAAGTGTAGATAGTATACCTGTTTCAAAAAATCAGCTTGATAAATTATTTTTAAATAAAAATATAGAGTCTGTTGACACAGCAATTGAAATTAATTTAAATGATTTACAACCAATTTATGAAGAATAAACTTAATATTGGGATAGTATGTTATCCAACTTATGGTGGTAGTGGTGTAGTTGCTACGGAGTTAGGTGTTGCTTTTGCTGAAAAAGGACATTGTGTTCATTTCATATCTTATGATCAGCCCTTTCGTTTAGATTTGTTTTCTGATAAGATTTTTTATCATGAAGTTAGTGTTCCAAATTATCCATTATTTGAGTATACTCCTTATGAGCTTAATTTGACAAGTAAATTAATTGATGTTGCGATTCATGAAAAATTAGATGTATTGCATGTTCATTATGCAATTCCTCATGCATCTGCTGCAGTCAGTGCAAAACAAATTTTAGCGACTTATGGTATCCATTTGCCAATAATTACAACTTTACATGGAACAGATATAACATTGCTTGGAAAAGATAAATCATTCAAGCCAGTAATTGAGTATGCTATAAATTCTTCTGATGCTGTTACTACTGTTTCAAAGAATTTAAGAGATGTAACAAATAAAAATTTCAATATAAATCGATCTATAGACTATATTCCTAATTTTATAGATATTAGACTCTACAATAAAAAGAAGAATATTAATAGAAAAAGATTTGCTAAAGATGATGAGTTTATTTTAACTCATATTTCAAACTTCAGAGAGGTTAAAAGAATTGAGGATGTTATTAAAGTTTTCGCTAAAGTAAATGCTAAAGTAGATGCTAAATTAATTATGGTTGGAGATGGTCCTGATAGACTTAAAGCTGAACAATTATGTAGGACTTTAAATATTTCTAATCAAGTTCTTTTTCTTGGGAAATTAAAAGTTATTGAAGATGTTTTATCTATTTCAGATGTTTTTATTCTTCCTTCAGAAACTGAAAGTTTTGGTCTTGTAGCATTAGAGGCAATGGCTAGTAAAGTTGCAGTTGTTTCTACAAATAGTGGGGGATTGCCTGAAGTTAATCTTGATGGTAAAACTGGTTTTCTTTCTGATGTTGGAGATATAGAGAAAATGAGTAAAGACGTTATTCATTTATTTTCTGATAAAGAATTATTATTTAAAATGAAGAAGAATGCTTATAATCACGCAAAATGTTATGATTTGCCTAGAATTTTACCTCAATATGAGGAGATTTATTTAAAATTATTTAAAGAATAATTTATGATTAAAATTGGAATAACTGGAAATATTGGGGTTGGGAAGACATATGTTTCAAGTATTTTAACAAAAATGGGTTATTCCGTATTTCTTTCTGATAATATTGCAAAGGAATTAATGAATAATAACAAAGAATTAAAAATATTATTGAAAAATAATTTTGGTGAAAGTATTTTTAGTGCTGGTCGAATTAATAAAGAATTTATAACAAATAATATTTTTAATAATACTAGCTTTAGGCAAAAACTAAATTCATTAGTTCATCCTTTTGTTGATAGAAGTTTTGAGCTTTGGTGTAAATCTCAAAAGTCTCAAATCATATTTAAAGAAGCTGCTATAATTTTCGAAACAGGATTAAATAAAAAGCTTGATTTTGTAATTTGTATTACAGCAAAATCTTCCTTACAGATTTCTAGGGTAAAAGCAAGAGATGGTAGAAGTGAATTGGAGATTAATCAAATTATAAATAATCAAATGAAACAATCTGAAAAAGAAGAGTTATCAGATTTTATTATTCATAATAATGAAACAGAATCACTTTTATTGCAAATTACTGAGATCTTAAAGCAAGTAACTGTTTCTTAGAAAAGAAACTTAAGTACTAAATAAATTATTAATAAGTCAAGAAAAAGTAATAAACCAAAAAGCATTGGGCTTTGTTCGTATAGTTCTTTTAATTTCTCCCAAAAATCTTCCATTTAATCTTTTATTAGTTCAAGAAGAGCAATATTCTCAACATGATGAGTTTGAGGAAACATATCAACAGTTTGAATGTTAGAAACAAAATATTTTTCATTTAATAATGCAATATCTCTAGCTTGAGTAGCTGAGTTACAACTTACATAAACAATTTTTTTTGGTAAAATAGCTAATATTTGCTCTACAACTTTTTTATGCATTCCATCTCTTGGAGGGTCAGTTATTATAACATCAGGATATGAATTTTTTTTAATAAATTCTTCAGTAAATATTTCTTTCATATCTCCAGTATGAAAAATACAATTATTAATATTATTAAATTTTGCATTTTCTCTTGCTGCTACTATTCCTTCATCTACGGAATCAATGCCAACTACAATTTTAGCTTTTTTAGATATAAACTGTGCAATTGTTCCTGTACCTGTGTAAAGATCATATACTACTTCATCCCCTTTTAATTGTGCAAGTTCTCTAGTTTTTTTATAAAGAATTTTTGCTTGTTCAGAATTAGTTTGAAAAAATGACTTGGGTCCAATTTTAAAAACTAAATCTTCAATTTTTTCGTTAATAAATTTTTCACCGCTAAAGCAGTGTATATCTTGATCATATAGTGTGTTATTTGCTTTTTTATTTATGGTAAACAATAGCGAAGATATTTCGGGAAAACTATCTCTTAAAAATATCATTAATTCCTCAATTTTAATTTTATCATTTTTATAAAATTGCATAAGTACCATTAGTTCATTTGTTGTTGAGGTTCTAATAATTAAATTTCTTAACAGACCTTCTTGATTACGAATATCAAAGAATTCTAAATCATTTTCTTTAGCATAGTTTCTAACAGCTGTCCTAATTTTATTTGAAGGTTCTTTTTGAAGATGACATTTTTTTAAATCAATAACTTTGTCAAACATACCTGGAACGTGAAATCCTAAAGCATTTTTATCTATGATCTCTTTATTGTTATTTATTTCTTCATTTGTTAACCATTTCTTGTTTGAAAAAGTAAACTCCATTTTATTTCTATAGAAATATTCATTTTTACTTCCAAGAATTTTCTCATGTTTAGGTATTGTAACACCTCCAATTCTTATTAAATTATTTAAAACCTCATTCTGTTTAAAATGTAATTGACTTGCATAGCTCATATTTTGCCATTTACATCCACCACATGATCCAAAATGTTCGCATTCTGGTTCAATTCTATTTTTAGATTTTTCTTTTATAGTGTCTATTCTGGCCTCCCAATATTTTTTTCTTCTTTTAAATACGGTAATATTACATATGTCCCCGGGCACACCACCTTGAACAAAAATAATTCTTCCATCGTGTTTTGCAACAGATTTTCCTTTATTTGCTGTATCAATAATTTCTATGTTTTCAATGTAAATATGCTTTCTTCTGTTTTGTCTTGACATCTTACAAATTTAGTTATTCTTAGTTTAAAGTATTATTTTTGTTTGCTAATTAAAAACAAGTATGAAAGAGGATAAAAAATATATTGATTTAGAAAATAAGTACGGTGCTCATAATTACCACCCTCTTCCTGTAGTTTTATCTAAAGGTGAAGGTATTTTTGTTTGGGATATAAATGATAAAAAATATTACGATTTTTTATCTGCTTATTCAGCGGTTAATCAAGGACACTGTCATCCTAAAATTGTTAAAGCACTTAATGATCAAGCATCTGAATTAACTCTCACCTCAAGAGCATTTCATAATAATGTTTTAGGCTCTTATGAAAAATATATTACTAAGCTTTTTGGTTATGATAAAGTTCTTCCTATGAATACAGGTGTTGAGGGAGGGGAAACAGCGAATAAACTTGCCAGGAAATGGGGTTATTTACATAAAGGTATTGCCAAGAATAAAGCTAAAATTATTTTTGCTAATGGAAACTTTTGGGGTAGAACACTAGCGGCTATATCTAGTTCTGATGATCCTTTATCTTATGAAGGTTTTGGTCCATATATGCCTGGATACCATTTGATTCCTTATAATGATTTAAATGCTTTAGAATTAGAGTTGCAAGATAAGAATGTTGCTGCATTTATGGTTGAGCCAATTCAAGGTGAAGCTGGAGTTGTTGTTCCAGATGAGGGCTATTTATCCGGTGTAAGAAAGTTGTGTACAAAATATAATGTATTATTTATTGCGGATGAAGTACAAACAGGAATTGCTAGAACTGGAAAAATGCTTGCTTGTGATTATGAGGATGCTAGACCTGATATATTAATTTTAGGAAAAGCTTTATCCGGTGGTGTATTACCAATTTCTGCTGTTTTAGCTGATGACGAAGTAATGTTAACAATTCAGCCTGGAGAACACGGATCAACTTTTGGAGGAAATCCTCTTGCTTGTAGAGTTGCTCAAGCAGCTTTAGAAGTAGTAGTTGATGATAATCTAGCACAAAATGCATTTGAGCTAGGAGATTTATTTAGATCAGAGTTAAATGAAAAATTATCATCATGTAAGCTTGTTAAATTAATCAGAGGAAAAGGCTTATTAAATGCTATTGTTATTAATGATTCTGTTGATAGTTCTACTGCATGGGATATTTGTATGAAACTTAGAGATAACGGTCTTTTAGCAAAGCCAACTCATGGTAATATTATTAGATTTGCCCCTCCATTAGTTATAAATAAAAAACAACTCCTTGAAGCTGTAGAAATTATTTCAGAAACAATCATAACTTTTAGTTAGATTGTTTTTTATTAGATTTGTAATATATATGAAACTCTTATTTAAAAATATTTTAGTTTACACACTCGCTTTATTTGTAGTATCTATAAGCGTAGGATTTAATATTTCTAAAATTAATTGTCATCAAAATATTTCTGTTTACATTGGAAATATTGAAGATAAATGTCATTCGCAAAGCACAAATATTGAGTCTGCACTCACTAATGAAGTGTCATGTTGTAGTGTCTTAGAGGAAATTACATGTTGTTCTTCTTTTAACTGTATGTGTGAAAAAAAATTGTCTAATATTCATTTTAATTTTCAAACTCTTCTTTTAGAAAAAAGTAATTTTAGTTTACTTTCTGTTCTTAAAATTAACTTTAAAAAAGTCGTATACTTTTTGCCTTATTTATGGTGTTTTAGTCTTTCCTCTGAAGCTCCTTTAATTATTCATAAACCTTTACTTTCGAAAACCCAATCTTTCGTTATTTAATTTTTTTGATTATCAGCTAATCTGAATCTGTTAATTTAAAAAATTTAAAAAAATGAAAAAATATTATATTACAATTTTAGTTATGTTCCTTTTTTATAATGCATTTACTCAAAGTATAAATGGTAAAGTATTTGAAATTTTAAAAGATGGTACGTATTCTCCAGTTTCTGGAGCAAATGTTTACTGGCAAGGTACTCAAACAGGTACTGTCACTGATAAAGAAGGTGATTATACTATTTCTGAGGCTGATACATTTGATGAAGATGGCAATGCAACATTGATGGTTAGCTATGTCGGATATGAATTAATCACTAAAGAGTTTATTGATAATCTATTTATTTTTTATTTATCTAATTCCATTAAATTGGATGAAATTAATGTTAAAGGTAGACAGACTGCTTCAAAATTTTCTACAATTAATTCATTAAACTTGGAGACTCTCTCTACAAAAGAGCTAGAAAAAGCTGCATGCTGTAATCTTTCTGAGAGCTTCGGTACTAATGCAAGCGTTGATGTGGCGATTAATGATGGTATCTCTGGAGCAAAAAAAATTAAAATGCTTGGTCTAGACGGTGTGTATACTCAAATTACTCATGAAAATATGCCGCTAATTCGTGGTCTTTCTTCCGCATTTGGATTAACACATGTTCCAGGTACATGGATTGAGAGTATTCAAATTATTAAAGGAAATGGTTCAGTTATTAATGGCTTTGAATCTTTTACAGGTCAGATTAATCTTGAATATTTTAAACCAGAATCAGCAGATAAAATATTTTTAAACTTATATGGTAATGGTGATGGGAAAATTGAGAATAATTTAATTTTATCAAAAAGAAAAGGAAATTGGCAAAGTAATTTGTTTACTCACATTTCTTCACATTCGATTGATCATGATAGAAACAGTGATGGGTTTTTAGATATGCCAAAATACAATCAGTTTAATTTTTTAAATAGATGGAAATATTTTGGTAATCCTAAATATGCTATGCAGGTGTATGTAAGAGGATTAATGGAGGATAGAGAAGGTGGTACTTATGATGACAGGGTTAGTCCTTTTGAAGTTAATATTGATAACAGACTTCTTGAGCTTTCTACCAAAACTGGTTTGATTATGCCCAAGCAGGTTGGTAAAAGTATTGGTTTGCAAACATCATTTAGAACTCATTTGATGAATGCTAAATTTGGTTCTAAATCTTATGAAGGTTTACAACAAAGTATGTACTTAAATTTAATAAGACAAACTTTCATTAATGATTGTAATCATAAATTAAAATATGGAATTAGTTTCTATGGTGATAACATGGAAAATAGTTTAATAAAATATAATACTGCAAATCCTTTAGATGGTATAACTGCTGCTTGGTATAGTATGAATATTCCTGTTGATAGTAGAAGAGACCTTATTACAGGTGTTTTTTCTGAATATAATTATGTTTGGACAGAAATAATTGGTATTACAGCAGGTGTTAGGGGAGATTATTATAATAAAACAGAAGATTTTTATATTTTACCTAGATTAAATTTAAAGTATAATCCATCTGCAAGTACTGCGATTCGTTTAAGTGGAGGAAGGTCATTAAGAATAGCTAATCCTATTTCTGATAATATTTCATTACTTGCATCTAATCGTGATGTTTTAATTGATGAGACACTCATGCCTGAAATTGCCTGGAATTATGGTGTCAATCTAATCACTAATTTTTATCTTTTTAATAGAGAGGCCGCATTTAATATTGATTTTTATAGAACAGAATTTGAGAATCAAATTGTTGTTGATATGGAAGATCAAGATTTTATTTCTTTTTATAATTTAAATTCTGAATCAGGAGAAACACATAGATCTTATGCAAATGCCTTACAATTAGATGTGACTTATGAATTATTTGATAGGTTTGATTTGAAATTGGCTTATAAGTTAAATGATGCTAAATCAACATTTTCTCAAGAGTTAAAAGAACTTCCACTATTACCAAAAGAAAGAGCTCTTCTTAATTTTTCTTATACAGATGTAGCTGAAAGTTGGGTTTTTGATTTTACCTGTAATTATATTGGAAAGAGTAGGATTCCTGAACATATCATGATTAATAAAGAGTACTCAAATCCTTATAATTTATTTAACTCACAGATAACTAAAAAGTTTAATGATATTGATATTTACTTAGGGTCTGAAAATATTTTTTCAGTAGTTCAAGAAAACCCTATTATATATTCTTATGATCCATCAAATAAGAATTTTGATGCTTCAATGATATGGGCTCCAATAATGGGTAGATTGTTTTACTTTGGACTAAGGTATAGAATAAAATAATTAAACCTTTAGAAGCGTATTTAGAATAGAAATTGCAGATTCTGATATAATTGTTCCAGGACCAAAAACTTCACTGACTCCATTTTCATATAAGAAGTCATAGTCTCTTTGAGGAATTACGCCCCCTGCTATTATTAATACGTTTGAATTTTTATATTTTTTTATTTCATTAATAACTTTTGGGATAAGTGTTTTATGACTGCCAGCTAAAGAAGAAATTCCTAAAATATGAACATCATTTTCTATTGCTTGTTTAGCAACTTCAATAGGAGTTTGAAATAAAGGGCCAATGTCTACATCAAAACCTAAGTCAGCAAAAGAGGTTGCAACAACTTTTGCGCCTCTGTCATGACCATCTTGACCCATTTTAGCAATCATTATTCTAGGTCTCCTTCCTGTTTTTTTGGCAAAATGATTAGAAAGTGATTGTGCTTCTTGAAAGGTTTTATTGTCTTTTATTTCCATTTTATATATGCCAGAAATTACTTGATTATTTGCTTGGTATCGTCCAAATTCTGATTCACAAGCAGAAGATATTTCCCCAAGAGTTGCTCTTAATTTAGCTGCATTTACTGCTAATTCTAAAAGATTACCCTTGTTTTCTTTACAACATTTTGTTATCTCCTCCAAAGCTAATTTAACACTTTTATTATTTCTTTCTTTTTTTATCTTTTTTAGATTACTTATTTGTTCCTCTCTAACTTTTGTATTATCAATTTCAAGGATTTCTATTTTTTTATCTTCTTCATTGGATTTATTGAAGTTAACTCCAATTATTTTATCTTGATTACTGTCTATTCTAGCTTGTTTTTTTGCAGCTGCTTGTTCAATTTTCATTTTTGGCAACCCGCTTTCTATAGCTTTTGACATGCCTCCAGCCTCTTCTACTTCTTGTATAAGACCCCAAGCTTTTTCTGCAATTTCTTTAGTTAAATGTTCAATATAGTACGCTCCTCCTAATGGGTCGACAGTGTCACATATTCCAGTTTCATTTTGAAGATAAATTTGAGTTTCTCTAGCAATTTTAGCTGAAAATTCACTTGGAAGAGCAATTGCTTCGTCTAAGGCATTTGTATGGAGGCTTTGTGTTCCTCCCATTATTGCTGCCATTGCTTCTAAACATGTTCTACTAATGTTATTAAATGGATCTTGCTCTGTAAGACTCCATCCACTTGTTTGGCAATGGGTTCTTAATGCCATTGATTTTGGATTTTTCGGATTAAACTCTTTAATGATTTTTGCCCATAAGATTCTAGCTGCTCGCATCTTTGCAATTTCAGTAAAGTAATTCATTCCTATTCCCCAAAAAAATGATAATCTTGGAGCAAATTCATCAATTTTCATTCCAGCCTTTATTCCAGTTCTTACGTATTCTAAGCCATTTGCCAATGTATAAGCTAATTCTATATCTGCTGTAGCGCCAGCTTCTTGCATATGGTAGCCAGATATAGAAATACTATTAAATTTTGGCATTTTTTCGGTAGTGTATTTAAAGATATCTCCTATGATTTTAATTGAATGCTCTGGAGGGTATATGTATGTATTTCTAACCATAAATTCTTTAAGAATATCATTTTGAATAGTTCCTTTTAATTCTTTGATATCAATTCCTTGTTCTATAGCTGCAACTATATAGAAAGAAAGAATTGGTATAACAGCTCCATTCATTGTCATTGATACAGATATTTGATCTAATGGTATTTTATTGAATAGTACCTTCATGTCTTCAACAGTATCAATAGCAACTCCAGCCATTCCAACATCTCCCTCAACTCTTGGGTGATCAGAATCATATCCGCGATGTGTTGCTAAATCAAATGCTACAGATAATCCTTTTTGACCAGCTGCAAGGTTTTTTTTATAAAAATTATTAGATTCTTTTGCAGTTGAAAAGCCAGCATATTGTCTAATTGTCCATGGTTTTTTTACATACATTGTGCTATATGGTCCTCTTAAAAAGGGAGGTTTTCCAGCGATAAAACCTATGTGTTCAATTTCATTAATAATAGATTTATTGTATTCTGTTTTTAATGCTATTCCTTCAGCTGCTTGCCATGTTTTACTATTCTTTTTTTTAATTTCTTTAGGTGCTATTTTATAATCTTTTAAAAATTGATTTGTTAAATATTCAATGTAGTAGGAGCCTTTTAATGGGTCAGTTACTTTATCAAGATAGCTTTCTTTTTTAAATATTTCAAATTGATTTCTTGTAATTCTATTAGAAAATTTATTTGCTTTCTCATAATTTACGTTAAATGAATTAATTAAAATTGCATCTGAACCTCCAAATTGAGCTGATAAATATTCTGTAGTTGTTTTGGAGATATTATTATAATTATCTTTTTCTGCTTTATTAATTATAGAAGTTGAAGATAAAATATAAGCCTCTGTTCCAGTTTTGTGTTCCCATAATATTCTAAACGCTCTCAACTTAGCAATTTCCATAAAAAAGTTACTTCTTATTGTAAACTTAAATTGGACTTTAGATTTGAATTTTACACCTTCTATGAAAGCAAATTGAATTTGTTCTTTGAAACTAACTGCAGGAACAATTATTGTATTTATTATTTCTTTTGAAATAATTTTTTCTTTTCCGTGAATTGCTCCATGAATTTTTTTCTTAACAATGAATTCTTCTAACTCTTCTAAGAAATTTTTGTCATAATTAGAAAAGTTAATTTGGATATATTCTGTGTGTATTCCTTTTAGTAAAGAGCTTAAGTTAACTGGATGTGTAAAGCAAATTCCAGTTATGCCATTGTGAAGAGCTTCTAAAGCAATTTTATTTGCATTTTTATCTCTTGCATCTATCAATTGAAAGTTTTCAGAAAATATCGGAAATTTAGCTGAATATTTTTGTTCGTTTAGATGATAAAAAGGTTTAATTTCTATGTTTTCAACGTGTTTAGTTATCTGCTCAATATTTTTATTTTGTATTTCTTTGCAAATATTTTCTTCCCATTCTTTAGAATTTGATTTAGAGAAGTTTTGATAGAGTTTATTCATTATTATTTTTTCTAATTATATATATATCTTCATTCTCTTTTTTCATTAGAAATTTTTCACGAGCAAATTTTTCTCTTTTGCTACTATCATTTATTATATCGCTTAACTCTGTACTGTCATTAATGATCTCATTCTTATAAAATGATTTTTGCTCTTTAAGGCTTTCAATTTTTTTTGAAAATTTATATTGTTTGATTAAATTATTGGTATCAATAAATATGATCCAAATTACAAATAGAAAGATTGCAAAAAAATATTTATTTTTTATGAAATTAGGAATTTTTTTAATCAAATTATTAAAGCTCATCATATAAACAAATATAATAATAAGTTATTTATACAAATCAATTACCCAATCAGAAATATTGTTGGTTGTTTGTCGATATTAATGTTAAAACATTTCCATTCCTCTATTGATCTTGTGATAATTTTTTCATTGTTAGATGTAATGTTTGATGCTATACATAAATTTGTGTCCAATAAGCAGTTTTTTAAAATAGCATCAAATAATTTATTGTTTCTATAAGGAGTTTCCATAAATATTTGTGTCTGATTTAAACTTCTAACAGATTTTTCTAGTTGTTTAATTTTTGTGTTACGATCTTTTGAATTTATTGGAAGATATCCATGAAAAACGAAGTTTTGTCCATTCATGCCAGATGCTGCAAGGGCTAAAAATATTGATGATGGTCCCACTATTGGTACCACTTGAATTTCATGTTTATGAGCAAATTTTACAACTTCTGATCCAGGGTCTGCTATTGCAGGCATACCTGCTTCAGAAATTATTCCAATATCATTACCGGTTAAAAAATAAGGAAGTAATTCTTTTGTAAAGTCTAATTTGTCATTTTTTCCATATGAATGAAATACTATATTGTCAATATTTTTTTCGGGAAGGATTTTTCTTATATATCTCCTTGATGTTCTGATATTTTCTACAACAAAAAAATTAATATTTTCAAGATAATGCGAGATATTTTTATTTAGTGTTGTTTCTTGCGAGTCATCACTTATTAATGTTGGAATTAAAATTAACTTACCTAACTTCATATTTTTCAATAATTTTATTACAAACGCTATTTAAAAGGTTATATATATATTGAAATCCATCTTTTTGCCCAAAGTAGGGGTCCGGTACAGACTTGTAGGTTCTTGGGTATTCTTCATTTAAGATTAATTCAACTTTATCTATTTCCTCTTGATCTTTTGCAAGCGAAATTATTTTAGAGTAATTATCATTGTCCATAGCGTAAATTTTATCAAATTTTTGGAAGTCTAAATTTGAAAATTGTCTAGCTCTTTGCTTACTGATATCAATATTGTATTTTTTTGCTACATTAATTGATCTTAAGTCAGGAGATTTTCCAACATGGAATTTTGCTGTACCTGCTGAGTCAACAATTAATTTAGAGGATTTAGATTCAAGTATTCCTTGCGCTAATGGAGATCGGCAAATATTTCCAAGGCAAACCATAAGGATTCTCATTTATGAAATAGTTAGTCTTTTTTCAATGTCTGATATATACCCTTTGAATCTTTTGTCAGTTTCTGCTAGGTTGTTTACAGTTTTACATGCATGTAAAACTGTTGCATGATCTTTATTTCCGCAATGTTTTCCGATCATTGCAAGAGAATTTTTTGTCATTTGTTTTGCAAAGAACATTGCTAGTTGTCTGCATTGAACTATTTCTCTCTTTCTTGTTTTTGATTTCATTACATCAATTGGGATATCAAAATAATCACAAACAACTTTTTGTATGTAATCTATTGAGACTTCACGAACTGTGTTTTTTACAAATTTATCAAGCATATTTTTAGCAAGCTCAATTGTAATTTCTTTTCTGTTAAGAGATGATTGTGCGAGTAGTGATATTAAGGCGCCCTCTAATTCTCTAACATTTGTTGTGATTGAATAGGCAATATATTCTACAACTGAATAAGGAATTTCTATACCATCATTTTTTATTTTTTTCTTAAGTATAGCTAGTCTTGTTTCTAGCTCAGGAGATTGCAAGTCAGCTGAAAGTCCCCATTTGAATCTTGAAAGTAATCTTTGTTCCATTCCTATTATATCTACAGGAGCTTTGTCTGAAGTTAGAATAACTTGCTTTTTATTTTGGTGTAAATGGTTAAAAATATGAAAGAACACATCTTGAGTTTTTTCTTTGCCTGACAAGAACTGAACATCATCTATTATAAGAACATCAATTGATTGATAGAAATGAACAAAATCATTTTTTTTGTTGTCCATTATAGCATCTACAAATTGGGTTTGGAATTTGTCTGCAGATACATATAAAACAGTTTTTTCTGGATAAAGATTTTTAACTTCTAGGCCAATAGCATTAGCTAGGTGTGTTTTTCCTAATCCTCCAGCTCCATAAATGTATAATGGATTAAATGATGTTCCGCCAGGGTTTTGAGAAACTGCAAATCCAGCTGATCTTGCAAGTCTATTGCATTCCCCTTCAATAAATGAATCAAATGTATAGGATTGGTTAAGTTGTGGGTTGATGTTAATTTTTTGAAGTCCAGGTATGATAAATGGATTTCTAATAGATGTCTTGTTAATATTAATCGGCATATTAACAGGGTCATTAATTACTCTTTTTTGATCATTACTTGGAATTTTTGACACGTAAGGCTTAGATCCTGAGGAGTTTTCAAGAACAATATGGTATTCAAGTTTAGCTTCTTTTCCAAGTTCTCTTTTTATAGTTTTTTTAAGTAGAGTGATATAATTATTTTCTAACCATTCGTAAAAAAATTGACTGGGCACTTGTATTGTTAAAATATTAGCGACAAGGCTAATTGGTTTAATAGGTTTAAACCAGGTTTTAAAGTTTTGATGAGTTACATTATCCTTTATTATTGTAAGGCAGCTATCCCAAATTTCGTGGAAACTTTTTTCTGTCATAATTACTTCTCGAACTTACTTAAATTAAATATTAAAATCGTTTTGTTTTGTTAATATCAATTTGAATTTTAAGTAAAAGATAAAGCTCAACTACTTTTAAATTCTAATTTTGATAAACACAAATATGAAAAACTATTAGTTAATAAAAAAGAAAAAATGCACTTGACTTTATATTTTTTTTTACAGTATATTTTCACATGGTTTGGAGATGTGATAAAATATTGAAAATTTAATATAAAAAAACTATCTTTTACTTGTTTTCTACCAAAATTGAACTTTTTTTGACTCCAATTTTGAAGTAGTTATGGTGAAAAGTAAAATCAATCTTGCCAATGTTAATCCCACCGAATCCAACTTGATTAATTATAACATTTTTGCCCTCTAAATTTTTAGTAATTACTGGCTTTTTTAGAAATGTATGAGTATGGCCTCCTAAAATTAAATCTATATTCTTAGAACTAGCAGCTAATTTAAGATCAGAAATTTTGTTACTCTTATATTTAAATCCTAAATGTGAAAGGCAAATAACTAAATCACAATTATGTTTAAACTTTAGTTGATGAGCGTATTTGTTACTTATTTCAGTTGGGTCAAGATATTTGGTGTTACCAAATAATTTTTTTGGAACTAGACCATCTAATTCAATTCCAATACCAAATACTCCAATTTTAATACCATTCTTGTCAAATATTTTAAATGGTGAAAAGGTTTCTTTCAATATAGTACTACTAAAATCATAATTAGCAATTAGAAAAGGGAAATTAGCATGTTTTAGTTGTTTTTTTAGTCCATTTAGTCCATTGTCTAGATCGTGATTTCCAATTGTAGCAGCATCATAATTCATTTTACTCATTAATTTAAGTTCTAGTTCTCCTCCATACATATTAAAATATGGAGTACCTTGAAAAATATCTCCTGAATCGAGAAGAAGAATATTTGAATTTTCTTGACGAATTTTATTAATCAGATGGGCTCTTTGTGCCATTCCACCAAGTCCTTTGTTTCTTCCAGAAGTAAATGGGTGTATATGGCTGTGCATATCATTTGTGTGAAGAATTGTTAAATCCTTTAGATTATTATTGCTAAATAATGAATTACTTAATAAGCTTAGACCCAAGGTTCCAAGTGTAGAATTAATTATAAATTTTCTTCTATTATTCATTAATTATAATTCTTTGATCAATTGTGATGTTTAATGTGTCCTGTCTTTTGCAGTGATTAATAATTGCATCCCTTAGCTTTAAATTTAATTTTTTTTGTACTTTTTGATTAAAAAAACTCATCTTATCTCCACCATTGGCTAAATAATCAGTTGTTAAAACGCTTATAGAATCTTCATGCGTCGAAATTTTGTTGTTTAAGCTATAAATAATTGTATCATTATTTTGAAAAATTTTAATTCCACCAACTGGCTCTCCTCCTCTTTTAGTGACATATTTTAGCATTTGGTAGAATTCGTCTTTATGAAGGTTTAGTATTACAAGTTCATTTTCAAATGGCATAACTTTAAAAATATCTCTTACGGTTATTTGTCCTTTTAAAATAGTACTTCTTAAGCCACCATTATTCATTACACACATGTCGGCCTTTTGTTCTGATGAGTTTAAGGATAAGTCACAAATAAAATTACCTAAACTACTTTCGGGCCTACCTTTTAATAAATCATTTTTTGTAAAGCATAAATTTTCATTCATTTGAAGATCAATTTCTTTTTGATATGGAATGATCATTTTGTAAATAGTACTATCGACTTCATTTTTTACTTCAATAGATTGAGATTTAAAATCTTTTAAAGTAAGTGTGCTTATGCAACCACTTAAAAAAATAATTAGAATTAGATGTAAAATTTTATTCATTTGGTTACAATACTAATAAAATAATAATTTGAATTTATCAATTATAAATAATTTTTTAATAAAATTGTATAATGTATTCAAATACACATATGATACGTGTTAGATATGCAGAAACAGATAAAATGGGTTTTGTCTATTATGGCGTTTATGCTCAATATTATGAGGTTGGTAGAGTTGAATTATTACGTTCTATGGGTATTAGTTATAAGAGTTTAGAGGATCTTGGTTTCGAATTACCAGTAATTGATTTTCAGATAAGATATAAAAAACCAGCCTTTTATGATGATGAAATAACTGTTATTACTAAATTAAGGAATAACCCTTCTTCCAAATTAATTTTCGATTATGAATGTTTCAATGATAAAAAAGAACTGCTAAATTTTGGAAAGGTTACACTTATTTTTATTAGTTCAAAAACGAAAAAAATTTGCTCCCCACCCAAAATATTTTTAGATAAGTTAAATTCTCTCTAAAACTTGATCAATTAATTTATTTATTGCTTTCATTGGATTTTTGCTATATGTTTGATTGATTCTGTTACCAAGAATTACGCATACTGTTAGTGTATTATGTCCTAAAGTTTGTCCAAGAAAATATAGAGCAGATGTTTCCATTTCAAAGTTTGTAATTATTTCATCTTTATATTTATAATTTTCAATTAGTTTTTGAAAATCTTTTATTGCTGATTCTAAAAATATTTCTCTTGATTGTGGTCCATAAAATCCAGTAGCAGTTGCCGTTATTCCATGCTTGAAGTCAGAAAAATTCTGAAATAAGGAGCTAGAAGCTTTGATAACATACGGTTTTGCATGCTTTGAGTTCCAGTTAGTATGTTCAACAAAACTTTGTGCTGCTTCTTTAATTAGTTTGCTATTGTCTTTATAAAAATATGGTAAGCCGTCAAAACCTAAAGCATATGAAGATACTACATGCTCATCAATTTTAATATTTTTGTTTAATGAACCTGAGGTGCCAAGCCTAATAATATTTAATTTTTTTCTGGTTTTTTTTATTTTTCTAGTTCTAAAGTCAATATTTTTAATTGCATCCAGTTCATTAATTACAATATCAATATTATCAGTTCCAATTCCAGTAGAAATTACTGTAATTTTTTTATTATTAAATGTTCCAGTGTGTGTGACGAACTCTCTATGTTGAATTTGAAATTCAATTGTGTCAAATTTTTGAGATATTTGATTAACTCTTTCAGGAGCACCAACCAAGATAATATTATCAGAAACTTCTTCGTCTTTTAGGTTAAGGTGATAAATTCTTTCTGAAGAAGTGAGAATTAGTTCACTATCTTTTAGTTTATTCATTTAATATGTATTTTTGTATTCGTAAACATAATAATTATATGTCATTAAAACCAAGCAAAATATTAGTTCCAATAGGATTTTCTGAACAGTCTATCAGGGCTTTACATCAAGCGCTTAACTTTGCTCAGATAAATCAATCAAAAGTTTTTTTACTCACTGTCTTAGATGAAAGAAGCGTTATACAAAATCTTTTTTTGGATGATAATTCTCATGAAATTAAGATGAAAATCCACGATAAATTATCAGGGATCATTAATGATTTAAAAGATAAGTATAGTGTTGTTATTGAGCCTATTGTGTCACAAGGGAAAATTTATGATCAAATCAATGAAGTGGCAGAAATGATTTCTTGTGATCTTATTATTATGGGTACTAATGGCTCTCCAAAGAAAAGAATTAAAAAAGTTATTGGTTCAAACGCCGAAAGAGTTGTTCGACTAGCCCATTGTCCAGTAATAACAATAAGAGAACTTAGTGAGATTCAAGAATGTAATAATATTATTCTCCCTTTAGATCTAGACAAAGAAACTAAAGAGAAAGTAACTTATGCCTTAGAATATGCACGCTCTTGGAAAGCAACAATTAGATTGGTTTCAGTTGTTATTAAGGACAATACTCAAATAAGAGAAAGATTATTAAAAAATCTAAATCAAGTTGAGAAGTTTATTTTAAATGCGGGAGTTTCTTGCACAACAGAGATCATTGATGGTGATAGTAAGCAGAATATGGGAGATTATATTTTTGAATATGAGAAAAAATTTAATGATGATATTTTTATGATTATGACAAAAAAAGAAGAGTTATCACTATCAAATAATATTAGTGTTACTGCTAGGTATATTATTAATAATTCTCCCATTCCTGTAATGTGTATTAGACCAGCTCCAAGAAAGCATCTAACAGGTCCTACCACAGCATTTTAGTATTTCTATGAATGCTGAAATTATTTCTATTGCCGATGAAATACTCATTGGTCAAATTGTAAATACTAATGCTACTTTTATTTCTCAAGTACTAAATAATATTGGTATTCATTGTGTTTATATACATACTGTAAGAGATAATAAAAACGATATTTTACGCGCAATTGATTTGGCTCTAAATAGGTCAGATTTAATCATCTTAACTGGTGGGTTAGGACCAACAAATGATGATCTCACAAAAGAAGTTTTATGTGATTATTTTGATGATGACTTAGTTGTAAATAACGATGTTTTGAATGATATTACATCTTTTTTTCAAAGTAAGGGAAGAGAAGATATTTCTAAGTTAAATAAGGAACAAGCCTTAGTGCCCTCAATGGCAAAAGTATTTAGAAACCCCATAGGAACTGCTCCGGCAATTTATTTTAATAAATTAAATCATCTTATTGCTCTTCCTGGTGTACCTTATGAGATGAAATTTTTACTAAATAAATTTTTATCTTTTTTTAAGAAAAAATATAATTTACCATATATTCTACACAAAACTGTATTTGTGAAAAATATCCCCGAATCTAAGCTTGCATCATTATTGGTTGATTGGGAAAATAATTTAAATCCTAAGCTACAACTTGCTTATTTACCAAAGCCTGGCATAGTTAGATTAAGATTAAGCTGCGAGGGTAATGATTTAGTTGAACTAAACAAGATCATTGCTTCAGAGTTACTTAAACTAAGTAAGCTAGTCATTTATGAGGACAGTTTAAATGATATTTTTGTGAAAATTCATGATTTTTTTATTTTAAATAAATATACTTTATCAGTAGCTGAAAGTTGTTCTGGAGGAAAAATTGCATCCAAAATAACTTCATTTTCAGGAGCATCATCATATTTTAGGGGAGGTGTAATAGCTTACTCAGATGAAATAAAGCATAAAGTTTTAGGTGTTAGTAAAGATATAATAAATAAATATTCATCTGTAAGTGAGCAGGTTGCTGAAGCTATGTCAAATAATTGTTGTAAGAAATTTAATTCAGATTTTTCAATCTCTACAACAGGCTATGCAGGACCTTCAGTAGGTAAAAATAAACTTTCTCTTGGAACTGTATTTATTTCAATTACTACTCCAATTTCAACGAATGTTTCTAAATATCAGTTTAGTGGAGATAGAGAGCTTGTTATTAGTCAAGTTTTAGATAAATCCCTAGATTTAATTTATAAAGAGATAAAAAAACTTCAATAAATTTCTTATAATTTACTTTAGATTGTATATTTGCAGTCCAAAATTTAAAAAATTATGTCAAAAGTTTGTCAGATAACAGGTAAGAAAGTAATGGTAGGAAATAATGTTTCTCATTCAAAAAGGAGAACTAAAAGAAAATTTTATCCTAATCTTCAAACAAAAAAGTTTTATATTCCTGAAACTGGAGAATGGGTTATTCTTAAAGTATCTGTAAATGCTTTAAGAACGATTAATAAAAATGGAATAGCTTCTGTGCTCACAAAAGCAATAGAAAATGGAAATGTATTAGTTTAATACATCAAAACAAATTATAAAATTAAAGTTGCTATATTTATAGCAACTTTTTTTTTGCATTTAATTTAAATTATGAAAAATATTCTCCTATTACTTTTAAGCTTAGCAATAATCTCTATGGTGTTTTCTTCTTGTGAAAAAGAATTACTTGGGTGCACTGATGCTTCAGCAATAAATTTTAATAATCTAGCAAATACTGATGACGGGTCATGTGAAATGCCGATTTTGGGTTGCATAGATGTAACAGCTTTTAATTTTAATTCTAATGCAAATTCTGATGATGGTAGTTGTACATATTCTTTTGACTTGGCTCAAGGAACATGGGGTTTAGATCCTAACTGCGAAGATATTTCTATTGCTGGCTTAACTACTATTTCATTAAATGATCAACTACCAGAGACTGTTGATATTAACTCCGATGGTGAGTCATCATTATTTATCGATTTAAATGGGACTCTTGTGAGTGGCACAATTTCTTCTACTGGTTTAATGACTGTTTATCCATCTACAATACAATTCTCAGAACCTACTACTGGACAGGAAATAAATGTTGATGTTACAGGCAGTGGCTATTTAATTTCTGATACAGAAGCATATTTAGATTTAAATTTTTCAGGCTCTATTAATATTGTAATAACATCCATTGATTTCTCTAGCGATTGTGCTATGATACTAACTAAATAATTATTTAACATGAAAAACTTTATATCACTTTTTACCAAAACTTTTTTAATTTTTTCACTTATTACTTCTTGTAGTAGTGGAGGTGATTCAGATGAATTAGGCCCAATAGATTTTTTTAATCTAGCAGATGCAGAAGGGGTTTGGGTGATGAGTCCTTTATGTGAAGATTACGAGTTTGGAAACACAATTATTTCTTTAGATGAAGAGTTGCCTGATTCTGTTAATGTTTTATCAGATACTTTATCAAATATTTATATTGAGGCTGGTGAAAATATTATTTTAGCTTCAATTAATAATGCAGGAATTTTTAATATTCAACCGCAACCTTTTCAGGCTCAAATAAACCTAAACAATTTACCTCTTGATATCACTGTAGATATTCAAGGAGATGGATTTCTTTCGGATTCAATAGGGAATATGGATGTAATATTTTCATTTGAGTTAATTCCTGGGACACTAGATTCTATTGATTGTTCAATAGATTTAACTAGATAAAAAAATAATTCTCCTGTAATGAAAAGGTTAATCTTCTACATTTTAATATGTAGTGTGTGTACGAATCTTTTTTCACAGAACTACACCAAAGGTGATAGTTTAAGAGGGAACTTATCTTCCTTAAGAAATTGTTACGATGTTTTTTTTTATGATTTAGATATACATTTAGATTTAGAAAAAAAAATAATTAATGAATCATCTAATACTATTTATTTTAAAGCTAATAATGATTTTAATAAAATTCAAATTGATTTATTTAGTAATTTAAAAATTATATCTATTGAATTTGAAGGTTTATTCTTAGAATTCTCGAGAGATTATAATGCTTTTTTTATTGAATTTCCAAGAAAAATTACTGAAGGAGAACTGCTTAAGCTCAAATGTAATTATTCTGGTACTCCACAACAAGCGAAAAATCCTCCTTGGGATGGAGGTTTTTCTTGGGAAAAAGATATGAATAATAATGATTGGATAGGTGTTTCTTGTCAAGGTTTAGGAGCCAGTTCATGGTGGCCATGTAAAGATCATCAGTCAGATGAACCAGACAGTATGAAGATAACATGTACAACTAATAAAAGTTTTCCAATAATATCAAACGGTAATTTAATGTATGATTCAACTTTTATTAATAATGATAACCAAAAAAGTAGAGTTGCCTCATGGTTTGTGTCTTATCCTATTAATAACTATAATGTAACACTTAACATTGGGGATTATATAAATTTCAGAGATAAATATATTAGTGGTCCCGATACTTTAGATTTAGATTATTATGTGCTTTCTTATAATAAAGACAAAGCATATAAACATTTTGAACAAGTAAAGCCAATGTTAAAATGTTTTGAATTCTATTTTGGACCATATCCTTTCTTAAATGATGGATATGCATTAGTAGAAACTTCATATTTAGGTATGGAACATCAAAGTGCTATAGCATATGGTAATAATTATTTGCCTGGTTATAATGGTAATACTAAATATATATCTAACCTTGATTTTGACTTTATTATAGTGCATGAAACAGGTCATGAGTGGTGGGGCAATTGTATTACATCAAATGACATTGCCGATATGTGGATTCATGAGGGATTTTGTACTTACTCTGAAGTTTTATACGTAGAATGTCTTTATGGTTATGATAAAATGTTAGAATATGTAAATAATCAAAAAAAATTGATACGAAATGACAAACCAATACTTGGAGATTTTCATGTTAATTGTAAAGGTAGTGGAGATATGTATAGTAAAGGATCATTAATGCTACATACTTTAAGAAGTTTTTTAGATAATGATTCAATCTGGTTTAATGCACTTAAAGGGGTTTTTATAGAAAAAAGTTATTCGACTATTGATGGAAAAGATATTGTTAAATATTTTAATAGCAATCTGAATATAGATCTAACTATTTTTTTTAAACAGTATTTAGAACAAAATTCAATACCAGAGTTTGAATATAAATTAAAAAAAACTGGACGAAATATAAGTCTAATTTTTAAGTGGAATGCTATTGATGGATTTGATATGCCAATAATTGTCAGTGCTGGTTTAATAGAATATAAAATTTATCCAAAAACTAGCTGGCAAGAGATTAATTTAGGTGAATTTGATCCCTTAGATTTTAGAATAAGGGATGACTTGTTTTATGTTAATGTAAAAAAGATATGACTCTTGTGTAGATTTTATAAAAATTAATTAAATTTGCAGCCCAATAAATTTAGAAAAAATGGCAAAAAAAGGAAATAGAATTCAGGTGATTCTTGAGTGTACTGAGCATAAAGCAAGTGGTAAGCCTGGTACTTCTCGTTATATTTCAACAAAGAATAAGAAAAATACTCCTGATAGATTAGAGTTAAAGAAATTTAATCCTATTCTAAAGAAAATGACTACTCATAAAGAAATAAAATAAAATGGCTAAGAAAACGGTTGCATCACTACAGAAGAAAGGGGCTAAGGCTTTTACTAAAGCAGTTAAAGTTGTAAAAAACCAAAATGGTTCATATTCATTTAAATCTGAAATAGTTCCTAAAGATAAGGTAAATGAATTTTTAGCTAAAAAGTAATTTTTATTTTTTCGTTTAATCACTAGCTTCTTTCTATTTTTGAGAGAAGCTTTTTTTTTTAAATTATTGATTATATTATGGCATTTTTTAATAAGTTCAAGAACATATTTAGTAGAGAAAATAAATCACAGGAAGATAAAGATTTAGAAAAGAAAAAATTAGATAATAGTTTAAATAAAACTAAAAACACCTTATTTGAGAAGATTTCTAAGACAATCGTTGGGAAGTCAAAAATTGATGATAATGATTTAGATGATTTTGAGGAAATTCTAATTTCATCAGATATTGGTGTAGAAACTACTCTAAAAATAATTAATAATCTTCAGTCGCGAGTTAAGAAAGATAAGTTTATAAATACTAACGACCTATATTCAATTCTAAAAGAAGAAATTTCAAATCTTTTTAATGAAGAAGACTTAAAGGAGTTTGTTATTCCGAACGTAAATGAACCCTATGTGATTATGGTTGTTGGAGTAAATGGAGTTGGAAAGACTACAACTATTGGTAAACTTGCTTATAAATTAAAAAATGCTGGATTAAAAGTTGTTCTTGGCGCAGGAGACACATTTAGAGCTGCAGCTGTTGATCAGATATCTATTTGGGCAGAAAGAGTAGGCGTTGAAATTGTAAAGCAGGAAATGGGTTCTGACCCTGCTTCAGTTGCATTTGACACATTACAATCTGCAAAAGCTAAAAATGCAGATGTTGTCATTATTGATACGGCAGGTCGTTTGCATAATAAGATTAATTTAATGAATGAGTTAACTAAAATTAAAAATGTGATGCATAAAATAATTCCAAATGCACCTCACGATGTAATGTTAGTTTTAGATGCTTCTACTGGTCAAAATGCCATTGAACAAGCAAGACAATTTACTGCAGCTACTAAAGTTAATTCATTAGCTTTAACAAAACTTGATGGGACTGCTAAAGGTGGAGTAGTAATTGGTATTTCTGACCAATTTAACATTCCTGTTCGCTATATTGGAGTTGGAGAGGGAGTAAATGATTTACAATTATTTAATAGTAAAGAATTTGTTAATTCAATTTTTGATAATTAAGTTTTTATAAATCTTTATTTTTGTAAAAAAATTTATTTAATGTTTGATAATTTATCTAATAAACTTGACAAAGCCTTTAAAATATTAAAGGGTCAAGGAAGTATTTCTGAAATCAATGTAGCTCAAACGATGAAAGAAATCAGAAAGGCACTGATATCTGCTGATGTTGATTTTAAAACTGCCAAAGAATTTACTGCAACTGTTAAGGAAAAGGCACTTGGTCAAGAAGTTTTAACATCATTGAAGCCTGGTGAATTATTGACTAAAATAATGAAAGACGAACTCTCTATTTTAATGGGGAGTGAAAAGTCTGATTTAGATCTTTCTTCCAAACCAACGATAATACTTGTTGCTGGATTACAGGGTTCTGGTAAAACAACTTTTTGTGGTAAATTAGCATTACTTCTCAAAACAAAATTTAAAAAAAATCCTCTTTTAGTTGCTTGTGATATTTACAGACCTGCAGCTATAAATCAGCTAACAGTTTTATCTGAAGAAGTTGGTGTTTCAGTTTATAAAGAAGAAGAAAATAAAAACCCTGTAGATATTGCTAATAATGCAATATCATTTGCCAAAAAAAACTCTAAAGATGTTATTATCATTGATACAGCAGGAAGATTAGCTATTGATGAAAAGATGATGAATGAAATAGGTTTAATCAAAAATAGTATTAATCCAAATGAAATCTTATTTGTTGTAGATGCTATGACTGGACAAGATGCGGTAAATACTGCAAAATCTTTTAATGAAAAATTAGATTTTAATGGAGTTGTTCTTACTAAATTAGATGGTGATACAAGAGGGGGAGCAGCATTAACAATAAGATCTGTTGTAGATAAACCAATTAAATTTATTGGAACATCTGAGAAAATGGATGGCTTAGATATTTTCTATCCAGATAGAATGGCAGGAAGAATTCTTGGTATGGGAGATGTAATATCCTTAGTGGAAAGAGCTCAACAACAATTTAATGAAGAGGAGGCTAGAAAGATCCAAAAGAAAATAGCTAAAAACTCATTTGGTTTTGATGATTTTCTTAGTCAAATACAACAAGTGAAAAAAATGGGTAATATTAAAGATTTAGCTTCAATGATTCCTGGAGTTGGAAAATCTATTAAGGATGCTGATATTGATAATGACTCTTTCAAAGGCATAGAATCTATTATTTATTCTATGACGCCTGAAGAAAGAAGTAATCCTGTGATTTTAAATGGAAGTAGAAAAAAAAGAATTGCTGATGGAAGTGGTTCAGATGTTCAAGAAATTAATCAACTCATAAAACAATTTAATCAAATGAGTAAAATGATGAAAATGATGCAGGGTGGAGGCGCCTCTAAAATGATGCAAATGATGAAGGGAAATAATATGCCAAAATTTTAATATGAAAATTCTAGATGGAAAAAAGATTTCTAATGATATAAAAGATGAAATATCTTTAGAGGTGGATGAAATTATAAAATCATCAGGAAAAAGGCCTCATCTTGCAGCTATTCTAGTTGGAACTAATGGCGCTAGCCAAACTTATGTAAATGCTAAAGTTAAAGCCTGTGAGAGAGTAGGTTTTATGTCCACTTTAATAAGATTAGAAGAAAATATATCTCAGCATACTCTTTTAGATGAAATTAAAAAAGTGAATAATAATTACAGTATTGATGGACTAATTGTTCAACTTCCTTTGCCAAAAAGTTTTGATGAAAGCTTAGTGACAAATTCTATTCTAGCATCTAAAGATGTTGATGGATTTCATCCATTAAACCTTGGGAATATGGTGCTTAATCTTCCAACATTTATTTCTGCTACTCCTGCCGGGATCATTGAGCTTATTTCTAGGTATAATATTGAAACTAGTGGTAAGAAATGTGTTGTGGTAGGTAGAAGTAATATTGTTGGTTCTCCAATGAGTATTTTAATGTCTAGAAATACAACTCCAGGAAATGCAACAGTTACTTTAGCTCATAGTAGAACTACTAATCTAAAAGAACTTTGTCTAAGTGCAGATATATTAATTGTTGCTTTAGGAAAAGCTAATTTCATTACTGGAGATATGGTTAAAGATGGAGCTTGTGTCATTGATGTTGGTATTACTAGAGTAAAATCTGATAAAACAAAATCAGGATGGAAATTAATTGGAGATGTAAATTTTTCTGAAGTTTCTCCAAAATGTAGTTTTATTACTCCCGTTCCTGGTGGAGTAGGGCCTATGACTATTGCAATGTTGTTAAAAAACACACTATTAGCATCAAAATCAAAGATTTAGTACATATATCAAATATTTAACTATATTTGCAAAGTTTTTGTGGGGTTGTTCCCACGTATTATTAATTAAATTAAATAAACAATTATGGAAGGAACAGTAAAATGGTTTAACTCAAGCAAAGGATATGGTTTTATAGAAGGTTCAGATGGAACTGATTATTTTGCGCATTTTCAAGAAATACAATCTGATGGTTACAAAACTCTTAAAGAGGGTGGAGCAGTATCTTTTGAAGCAGCTGAAGGTGAAAAAGGACCTGTAGCTAAAAATATTGTTGACGCTTAAATAGTATCATTTCAATTATAAAGAAGCAGTCTTTTTTAAGACTGCTTTTTTTATGCGTTTATTTTCCCTTCTAGCTTAAAAAGAAAGTCTCTTAGGTTTTTTGCTTCAATAAAATCTAACTCTTTTACTTTTTTATTGATTTTACCTTTTGTTTTTGTTATTAGAGCTTTAATTTGACTTTGATTTAAATCATTAATGTTTATCTCTTTTGACTTTTGGTTTTTAGCCTTATATGGATTCAGCTTTTCCATTAAAGCATTGTTATTCTTACTAAGAATTTGAGTTGGGATAATATTATTTTTTTTGTTGTAATCCTCTTGTTTAATCCTTTTTCTATTTGTTTCGTCAATTGTTTTTTTCATTGATTTCGTTATTCTATCAGCATACATAATAACTAATCCATTTATATTTCTTGCTGCTCTTCCAGATGTTTGGATAAGTGCTCTTTCAGATCTTAAAAAACCTTCTTTATCAGCATCCATAATAGCTACAAGACTCACTTCTGGTAAATCTAATCCTTCTCTTAGTAAATTCACACCAATTAATACATCAATTATGCCTGACTTTAGTTCTTGAAGTATTTCTACTCTTTCAATTGTATCTACATCTGAATGAATATACTTACATTTAATATTAAATCGTGCTAAATATTTACTAAATTCTTCAGCCATTTTTTTTGTAAGTGTTGTAACAAGTATTCTTTCTTTTTTAATAATTCTAAGTCTTATTTCTTCAAGTAAATTATCAATTTGATTTACCCTAGGTCTTATAGAAATTATTGGTTCTAATAGGCCTGTTGGCCTAATTATTTGTTCAACAATAACTCCTTTACTTTTTTCAAGTTCATAATCTGCTGGAGTTGCACTTACATAAATGGTTTGATGATTTATTTTTTCAAATTCTTCAAACTTTAAAGGTCTGTTATCCATAGCAGCTGGTAATCTAAATCCATGTTCAACAAGATTAATTTTTCTTGATCTATCTCCACCATACATAGCTTTAATTTGTGATACTGTAACATGGCTTTCATCTATAACAGTTAGAAATTCTTCTGGAAAGTAATCGATTAAACAAAATGGCCTAGTTCCTGCTTTACGTCTATCAAAATATCTAGAATAATTTTCAATGCCAGAACAATAGCCTAATTCTTTTATCATCTCTATATCAAAATTAGTTCTTTCTTCAATTCTCTTAGCTTCTAATTTTAATTCATTTGATTTGAAAAAATCAATTTGTTTAACTAAATCATCTTGAATCTCATTTATAGATTCATGTATTTTTTCTTTTGAGGCAATAAATATACTAGCAGGAAATATTCTTAAATCATTTAATGATTCTATGATATTTCCATTTTCTGGATTTACACTTTCAATTTCCTCAATTTCATTTCCAAAAAAATGTATTCTATATACAATATCATTATATCCAGGGTAAATGTCTACTGTATCTCCATTAACTCTAAAGTTCCCTCTATTAAATTCAGCTGTAGTTCGTGAATAAAGAGCCTGTACTAACAATAGTAAAAAATCATTTCTATTAATAGTTTGCTCTAAAGAAATTTCTATGATTCCCTCATGAAAATCATCTGGATTTCCAATTCCATATATACATGAAACTGAAGCCACCACAATTACATCAGTTCTACCAGAAAGCAACGCAGATGTAGTGCTTAATCTATATTTTTCTATTTCTTCATTTATTGATAAATCTTTCTCAATATATGTTCCTGAACTTGGAATATATGCTTCAGGCTGATAATAATCATAATATGATACAAAATACTCGACTAAATTATTTGGAAAAAACTGTTTAAATTCACTAAATAATTGGGCTGCTAATGTTTTATTATGACATAGGATTAGTGTTGGCCTATTTATTTTGTTAATGACATTTGCAATTGTAAATGTTTTTCCAGAACCTGTAACACCTAATAATGTCTGAAACTTATCTTTATCATTTAATCCATTTACTAGCTCATGTATTGCTTTTGGTTGATCTCCAGTAGGATTGAAATCAGAGATTAATTGAAAATCCATTTTTTAAAGTGAATTTAAAAATCGTAATTTTTCTTTAAGTTCTATAATTTCATTTGCCACATTATTTATATTTTTTTCAATCTGAATTAATAAAGGATTTTCTTTTTTTGTTACCACTATAAAAGATTTGTTATTTTCATATTGACCAACAACCTTCTCATTGTCATTAATTAAGCCTTTAATTTTTTCCTTTTCTTTTATTAAATCATTTGGATTTTTACTAATATGATTGATTTTTCTTTTATACTTAATTTTAGTCAGTTCTTTTGTATCAATTTTAATACTACTGTAGAGTTTTAATAATATTTTTTCAAATTCTAATATTAAATTTTCATTTCCTTTAGGTAGTGCTCCAATTTTATTCCATTTTTCATCAAATGAATTTAGAATTTCTTTTGTAGTGTTTTTAATTGTAAGTTTTTTTAATTCATCCAATATAATTTTTTTAGATTTTAAACTTTCATTTTTAACTATGTCAATTTTTTTAAAATATAATTTTTTAGCTTCAAAGAATTCATTGCAATTTGATCGGAATTCTTTCCAAATAGCATTAATTTTTGTTGAGTTATTAGTTTTTTCTTTTTCCCAGGACTTCTGTAAATTAATGAATTTTACTGTTGCTTCTTTCCAATTTGTATTTGATTTAAGAGCTTTTGCTTTTGCACAAATTTCTTGTTTTCTTTCAATTATTTTTTTTAGCTCTATTTTTTGGCTTTTATAATAGTTGTTTTTACTTACATTAAATTTTGATTTTGCTTCATTTAAATTTTTCCAACATTTTTTATTTTCTATACTACTTATTTTACCGATTTTAAGCCAATCCTTTTCTAACTCCTTAATTTCTTTAATTGCAGCTTGACATTCTTTATGACTAGTTATTTTCTCAGACAAGTCATTTATTTTTTTGCAAATTAGATTCTTACTATCAATTTTTGCTTTGTCTTGATTTTTAAGTTGAGTAAAGTAATCATTTTGTTTTTTATTTATTCTCTTACTTATTGTTTGAAATTCTAACCATATTATTTCACGATTCTCCTTTGATACTGGCCCTATATTTTTCCATTTATCATGTAACTCTTGTAGACCAGAGTGCATTTTTTTAATGGATTTTTCTTTTAAAAGACTTTCAGCTAGCTTACATATCTTATTTTTTTCTTCTAGATTTTTTTTAAAATCTAAATTTCTAAAATCTCTGTTTATTTGTATGCAATCATAAAACAATTCAATATTAAAATTATATAAATGCGAAATATTATTTCTTTCACTAATATTTACAAAACCAGTATTTCTCCATCTTTTTTGAATATCTTTTATCTTGTCAAATGTCTCTTTTTTAAGATTAGCCTTATCTATTAAATCTTTAATTTCATCAATTAACTCTGTTTTTATTTTTAGATTTACTTTTTCTTCTTTAAGAATTTCTGATCTAATATTTTTTTTCTTTAATTTATAAAGATTTAGTTTTTCTTTAAATAATTGTTCATCAGAAGTTTTTTCCTCTATTTTTTCATCTTCTTTTTTTGTTTCTTGTTCTTTAATTTTTATATAAAATAAAGATTTTATTTCTTCAACTTTTTTGGAGTTTTCAATAATTTTAGTACCCTTTGTAATAACATCTAAAACAATTAAAAGTTCATCAATTGTTGTTTTTTTATTTATTGTGATTTCATTTACATTATTTTCTAATAACTCATCTTTCTTCCCATTCTTTAATTCAGTTTTATCTTCCACAATTTTATTTTTAAAAATACAATATTAGTCAATATTTAATTATTCCAAATTTTCCATGACTCCTCCGCTTGCATTTCAAGCATTTCTAGTCCATTTTTGATCTTACATCCTTTTTCCAATCCTTTTTTTAGAAATAAAGTTAATTTTGGATTATAGACTAAATCATATAATAAATGTTTACTATTTAACATCTTATAATTAATCTTTGGAAATGAATTAATATTTGGAAAGGTTCCTAGCGGTGTTGTATTTATAATTAAATCACTATCTTTAATTACCTCATCATTTAATGATTTGTAATTTATTTCTCCATTTCTTGTAACGGTTGTGTATTTAATATTTTTTTTTTTTAACACATATTTCACAGCATTACTTGCACCTCCATCTCCTAAAATCAACGCCTTATTTCTATTATTTAATATTTTATTTATACTTTTCTCAAAACCAATAGTGTCTGTATTGTATCCCAACATTTTACCATTAATTATTTTGATTGTATTTACAGCATTTACTTCTTTTGCATCCTCACTTACTTTGTCTAAATATGATATAATTTTTTTCTTAAATGGTATTGTTACATTTAAGCCTCTAATATCATTTTGCGTTAAAAGTTTTTTTAAACTTTCTAATTCATTAATTTCAAAATTTTCGTACTTATTTTCATGCAATTTTAATTCAGAGAATTTATTTTCAAAGTATTTTTTTGAAAATGAATGTTCTAAATTAATCCCAATTAGTCCAAAAATTTTCATACTAATTATTGCTATTTTTTTCAATGTAATAAACAATGAAAAAACCAATTATCATCATTAATATTGAAAGTATGTTATGTGTGTCAAGTTGATTAGGAAAAAAGAGCTCATAAGAAAGAATTTTTTCTTTTCCATTTATTATTATTGATTCACTTATCTTTTTCCATGGCCAAATTATTGAAAGAGAGCCTATAATAAAACCTGTTAATCCAGCTAAAGTTGTAGCGTAATACTTATTTATTAGCCAGTGTAAAAAGTTTGATAATAGAAGCAGTCCAAAAATTGATCCAAATAAAAATGTTATTAGCAGTGGTATATTTAGCTCAGATACTGCTGTAACCATTAATAGTTCATAGTTGCCCATTAATATTAATATATACGAGCCAGAAAGGCCTGGAAGAATCATGCCTGAAATACCAATTATGCCACATAAGAAGACATATATTAGATTATCATTTTCAGCAGATGGAGTTATAAAGGTTAAAGATAGTGCCACAACTGTTCCTATCAATATAGCGAAATAGTTTTGGAAATTCCATTTTTTTATTCTTTTACCAATGAAAATAATTGATGCTAGAATTAATCCAAAGAAAAGTGACCAAATTTCCAGTGGATAGTTTTTAAATAAAAATTTAAAAAGATTTGCAATGCTAAATAAACTAATTAAACTGCCACCAAAAACATATACCAGAAAAGAAAGTTTAGTATAAATTGCAAATTCTTTAAAACTTAGAGTTAATAGTAGTTGTAAGGCTTTTTTATCAAATGACTTGAGAGACTTGAGTAAATCTGTGTAAATGCCTGTTATCAAAGCTACTGTACCTCCAGAGACCCCTGGAATAACATTTGCTATTCCCATGCCCATTCCTTTAAGAATAAGAATAATATTATTTTTCATATGTATTAGAGATAATTTTCAAATGTATCTCCTCTTAAACCTAATCTTAAAGCCTCTAAAGGAATTACTTCATTGGGAGCAATGTTTCCAAGATTGACATTTGCACCAAATTTATTAATGAACCAAACTTGTTGAGTTTTTTTAGGGGCTTCCCAAATAATATCATGTATTGGGATCTCTTGTATTATATCAAAAATTAAATCTAATTTGATGACTCCATCTTGATTAAAAACACCAACATTTCCACCTTCTCTTCCTTCAGCAATTACCTTCCAGCTACCAGCTTGGAGTTCTGATTTCATCCATTTAATCCAATCATTTTTTTTAACTTGTACATTTTCATTTTTACTACCAACTTCACTTACTACTTTATAATTCTTACTTAATTTATGAATATATTCACACTTTAAATCATGATTTAAATCCATTGAACCATCAGAAACTTCAATCATATTTATTCCTAATTTATCTATTGTTTTACAATAGTCATCAAATTGATTTCTTACGATAAAGGCTTCAAACAATGTTCCTCCGGCATAAACTAATAAATCTTCACTTTGATATAATTTGATTTTTTCTTTAACGTTCTTTGTTAATAAGCTTGTTCCAAAGCCAAGTTTTAAAATATCAGTTAACGAATTATTTATAGATAAAAAGTCCTCAGCTTGCCTTAAACTTAACCCTTTGTCCATGACCATTGTTAAGCCTTTTTTTCGTGGTTTTTTAGTTCTAGTGGGAATGTTTTTTAATACTTCAATCATAATATATATCGTTAGTTAACAAAGATAAAAATACTGGCTAAACAAATTACTATTTTATGTAGATTTGTATTTTAAAATAAATAATATGACACTTATTAAATCCATTTCAGGAATTAGAGGTACTATTGGAGGCGTAGAAGGTAATTCTCTAACTCCTATTGATATTGTTAAGTTTACATCTGCATATGCTAGATTTATTTTAGATCAAAAATTAGAATCTAAGACTATAGTAATTGGAAGAGATGCTCGTATTTCTGGAATTATGGTATCAAACATTGTTTCTGGCACTTTAATCGGATGTGGTTTTGACGTTCTTGATATTGGATTGACAACCACACCTACAGTTGAAGTTGCTGTTGATGAAATAAATGCTGCGGGAGGCATCATTTTAACTGCTAGTCACAATCCAAAAGAATGGAATGCTTTAAAATTATTAAATAATAAAGGAGAATTTATTTCAGCAAAAGATGGAGAGATGATTTTAGATTATTCCACTAAAAATGATTTTAAATTTTCATTAATAGATAATATAGGTAAATATAAATATGATAATTCTCTAAATGACACTCATATTGAAAAAGTTTTAAATTTAGATTTAGTAAATATTGATTTAATAAAATCTAAAAAATATAAAGTTGTGTTAGATGCAGTTAATTCAACAGGAGGGACTATTATTCCTAAGTTATTAAAAAAATTAGGAGTTGAATGTATTGAGTTATATTGTAATCCTAACGGAGATTTTCCACATAATCCCGAACCGTTACCAGAGAACTTAAAAGATATATCTAATTTAGTTATTAAAGAAAAAGCAGATTTTGGAATTGTAGTAGATCCTGATGTTGATAGGCTAGCTTTTGTTTGTGAAGATGGTACAATGTTTGGAGAAGAATATACTTTAGTTTCTGTTGCAGATTTTGTTTTATCTAAATTAGGTGGTAATGCAGTCTCTAATCTTTCTTCAACTAGGGCTCTTTCTGATGTGACTGTGAAATATGGGGGTAAATATTTTGCATCTGCTGTGGGAGAGGTTAATGTAGTTGAAAAAATGAAAGAGAAAAGTGCCGTTATTGGAGGAGAAGGTAATGGTGGTATTATTTTTCCAGCTTTGCACTATGGAAGAGATGCTTTAGTTGGAATTGCATTATTTCTTACTTATTTATCAGAAAAAGATTTAGCTATTTCAAAGTTAAGGTCTACTTATACTAATTATTTTATTTCAAAGAATAAAATTCAATTAACAAACTCTACAGATATATCTTCTATTATTTCTGAGTTAGCAAAAAAATATAATAAAGAAAAAATAAATTTAGTTGATGGATTAAAAATAGATTTTGATGAAGGATGGATTCATCTTAGAAAATCAAATACAGAACCAATTATTAGAATTTATTCTGAAAGTTTAAGCAAAGAAAAGGCAGATAACTTAGCAAGTATGTTTATAAAGGAAATTAAATCATTAACATAATGAAAGTATACTTTGACAATGCAGCAACAACAGCTATTGATAATCGAGTTATTGAATGCATGAATAATGTCATGAAAAATAATTATGCTAATCCTTCATCTATTCATGAGGGTGGGAGAAAATCTAAGACAATTATTGAAAATGCTAGAAAAAAAATTGCATCAATTCTGAATACTTCTCCAGGCAGTATTTTTTTTACATCAGGAGGTACAGAAGCAGATAATATGGCTATTAGATGTGGGATATTAGATAATAAGATAACTCATGCAATAACATCAAAAATTTCTCATCATGCTGTTTTATATCCACTTCAAGATCTAGAAATTAAAGGTAACATTAAGCTTTCATACGTAAAACTAAATGAGTTTGGCGGTATAGATATTAATCATCTTGAAGATATTTTAAAAAATAATCCCAAATCATTTGTTTCCATAATGCATGCAAATAATGAAGTTGGTACAATTCAGCCAATCAAAGAAATTGGAGAGCTTTGTAAAAAATATAATGCAATTTTTCATTCTGATACTGTTCAGACTATGGGGCATTTTAAATTTGACATGAAAGAGCTTAATATTGATTTTCTAGTTGCTTCAGCTCATAAATTTCATGGTCCTAAAGGTATTGGTTTCATTTATATTAATGAGAATATCTCTATCAAACCTCTAATTCTAGGTGGCTCTCAAGAAAGAAATATGAGAGCTGGTACTGAAAATATTTATTCTATTGTTGGTCTTGTTGAAGCATTAGAAATTTCTCATAAAGAAATGGAAGCTGATGTTATTCATGTTAAGAAAATAAAAAAATATTTTATTGATTTATTAGAAAAAAATTTCGATGATATTAAATACAATGGCGAGTCAAATAATATGGACTCTAGTTTATTTAAGATATTAAGTGTTAGTTTTCCTAAAAATCCAATCTCAGAGATGTTACTTTTTCAATTAGATATAATGGGTATTTCTTGTTCTGGAGGAAGTGCCTGTTCTTCTGGCAGTGATCAAGGGTCACATGTAATATCAGGAATTAATCCATCTAATGATCGCCCTGTTGTGAGATTCTCTTTCAGTAAGTACAATACAAAAGAAGAGATTGATTACACTATTGAAAAATTAATTGAAATATTTAATTAGTTTTTTTAATTTTTAAATTTAAATACCCATACATAATTGTCATTATTGGACTAATTAAATTAAAAAAACAAAATGGTAAATAAGCTATAGTAGCCACTCCTAAAACAGCGGACTGCGCTGCCCCACATGTATTCCATGGAATTAGGACAGAGGTAACAGTTCCACTATCTTCTATTGTTCTGCTTAAATTTTCAGGAGCTAATCCTTTTTCTTTATAACTTTCTGTAAACATCCTTCCGGGTACAACTATGCTTAGGTACTGATCTGATGTAGTTAGATTAAAGAAAATACATGCTGAAGAAGTAGTTGCAATTAAGGATCCAGTACTTTTAGCGTATTTTATTATTGGAGAACTAATTCTATTTAATAAACCTCCGGCCTCCATTGCGCCACCAAAAGACATAGCGCAAACAACTAACCATACTGTATTCATCATTCCTTGCATACCACTTGAAGATAAAAGGTCACTAATAAGTATATTTTTTGATGAAATACTAATATTACTACCCATAGAATTAATTGCTGCTAAATAATAAGATTTAATAGATAAATTATTCATCTGAGACACCTCAAGAATAATTTGAGGTTGAAATATAAAAGCGCAAACTAATGCAAGTAAAGTACCAGCAAGTAAAGCAGGTATAGCGGGAGTTTTTTTAACTATTAATAAGATAACAATCATTGGAACAATAAATAAATATAGATTTATATTAAATGTGCTTTCTAATGTACTTAGTAATGCATTTATATTTTCTGAACTTTCAACATTAATATTAAATCCTATAAATAAAAAAATAATTAATGTAATTACGAAAGAAGGAATAGTTGTGTACATCATATATTTAATATGAGAAAATAATTCAGTTTCAGCAACTGCAGCAGCTAAATTTGTGGTGTCAGATAATGGTGACATTTTGTCTCCAAAATATGCTCCAGATATTATAGATCCAGCAATAATTCCATCAGAAAACCCCATTGATTTTCCAATGCCTAAAAGGGCAATACCAATAGTTGCTATTGTTGACCATGAACTTCCAGAAGCAATGGATACAATCGCACAAATAATACATGATGCTAATAAGAAAATCTCAGGGTTTAAAATTTTTAATCCATAATAAATCATGGCTGGAACAATACCACTAATTAACCATGTTCCTGATAATGCACCAATAATAAGTAATATAATTATTGCAGATGTTGTTGAACTAATACTTTTGCTGATGTTAGAAATAATATCTGTCCATTTTGTTCCAAAATATACACTAACGATTGTAGCAACAGCTGCAGCAATAAGTAGAGCTAGTTGGTTGGGGCCGGACAATGAATTATCACCATAAATAGCAACATTAATTGCTAATAAAAGTATTAATATAGCTAATGGAAAAACAGCAGCAAAAAATGGGATGTTTGTTTTAGATAAAATGATTATTTTTTTTCTATGTTATCATCCTCATAATAACCATATCCTCCACCATAACCATAACCATAACCATAACCATAACCATAACCATAATTACCAACATTATGCTGAAAATCATTTATAATAATCTGAATATTATTAACATGTTTATTGTTGTGAAGATTGTTAACAGTTGTTAACGCTTGATGTTTTGTATAATTATGCCTAACCACATATAAATTTACATCTGCATTTTTCATTAAAATAACCCCATCGGTTACAAGTCCAATTGGGGGAGTGTCAATTATTACATAATCATATTCTTTATGTAATTGATTTATTAAATCTTTCATTTTTTTACTATCTAATAATTCTGCCGGATTTGGAGGAGTTGGTCCAGAAAGAATAATTTCTAAATGTTCAATTTGCGTTGGCTTTATTACTTCTTTTAAAGATGCTTTGTTTATTAAATAGTTACTTAATCCAAGTTTGTTATCAGTATCAAATTCTAGATCTAATTTTGGTTTTCTTAAATCTGCCCCAATTAATACTGTTTTTTTTCCAGAAAGAGCAAATATAGATGCAATATTCATAGAGCAGAAGGTTTTTCCTTCACCTGCTATAGAGGATGAAATTGTAATTACTTTTTTTTCTTTATCAACTGCTAAATATTGAATATTTGTTCTTAATGATCTAAATGATTCAGAAATAACAGATTTAGAGCTATTAGCGACAATTAATCCAGAATCCCTATCGTTATGACCAATTAGTCCAAGTATTGGGATATTTGTGTGCTTTAGCAAATCCTGCTTACTTTTTATTGTAGTACTAAAGAACTCCTTAAGTGAAATAAATAACACTGGACAAAGTATTCCAAATAATAAAGCAAAGAAATATGTAACTGTTTTTTTAGGAGATACCGGTTTTTCACTATCTAGTCTAGCATAGTCTATCACTTTATGATCTGATTCTGTTCCAGCTTTTGCTAGTGAAGCTTCATATTTTTTTCCTTGCAAATACGTGAGAGTCTGCTCACTGTAAGCGAATTTTCTTTTTAATATGATAAATTCTTTTTCATATTCTGCTAAAGAATTTATTTTTTTATTAAAGGTATTTTGTCTTTTAAATAAATCTTGCTCATAAATTTTTGATGAAGCAATTAAATTCTGAATATTTTCTATCAAATTTCTTTTTGTATTTAATATTTGAGATATGACAGAAATATAGCTTGGGCTTTTAGCAGTATTAGTGAGCTCTAAATCATTTTTCTTGGCATATAAATTTAATAATTGATTAATTAAAGTATTAAGTTCAGGATTTAGTATGCCCATTGATGTTGGTGATACAATATTATTAACATCTTTATTTTCTTGTAAATATTTTAAAATTGATCTGTAGTATCTTATTTTAGTTTCTTGTTCAGCAAGAGTATTGTCAATTTTTTGTTTTTGGAAGAATGCGCCATACTCTTCTTCAATTGTTGCTAATTGTGGGTGTTTGTTTTTAAATGTTTCAAGTTTGTTTTCAATTAAATCTAATGAATCTTTAATGATATTAAGTTGCTCATCAATAAAGTTAATAGTATTAACAGCCATTATATTTTTGTCTTTTAATCCATTTTTAATATAAAGTTCTGTTAGTTTATTTAAGAAACTAATATTTTTGCTAGGGCTTTCTCCAGTAGTCTTTAGTTTTAATACAGATGTTTCCTTGTTTATGGGGTTAATTGTAACCTCTTGAATGTATTTGCTGACAATTTTAGATCTTTGGTGTAATTTAAAAGTAAATTCTTTATCATTTTCTATTATTTTTTCTAAAGAAAAACTTGGACTTTTATTTATTAAGAAAGAGAAATTATCTGATTTTATTAGAGTGTTAAATTTAAAATCTTGACTCAAATCAAAATTTATCTCTACATTTCTGTTAAGTTGATCTTTTTTGACATTGTAGGGATTTTTGTCATCTATTGATGATGAAAGATTAAATGTTTGATTATCTAAAATTTTCACTCTAAATTCGTTTCCAGTAATCTGTAAATGATTTGAGTCAATTAAGACTTCAAATGGTTTATTTAAGAATATTTCATTACTTTGTAACAAGCCATGTTGAAAATAAGAAACGCCAAATTTTAGATCTTCAATTGCCTGATTAGTTAAACTAAATGATTTTAATACAACAATTTCATTATTTATATTAGTTTTTCCACTAAACAGCTCCATTCCTTCAAGAATATTTTCAGCTCCTAGCTGAGTATTATTGTCATCTCTTATTAGTAATGTACTGGAAACACTAAAAGTTGGTTTAGTATACCTGTTGTAAACAAATGCTATTAGAAAAAATAAAATAATTGAAAAAATAAAATAGTGCCAATACTGAAGATATCGATATAGCAATTGTTTTGTGTCAATTGTTTCTTCTTTAAATTCTTCTTCCTTCATATTTAATCTTTATTAAAGTTTAGATAAGCATTGAAAAGTACTGCAAAAGTTGTTAAACTAGAAAGGAAAAGTTGAGATTGAGATTTTTTCAAACCTTTGAATTTAAGTGGCTGTACATATACTAAATCCTTATTATTTAAATAATAGAAATTAGAAGAGAGTATTTTACTGTCAGTTAAATCAATAAAACTTACTTCTTTTTTATTATTTTTTGATCTAACTATCTTTACTTTTCTTAGATTTCCGTAATCATTTATGTCTCCAGCCATAGCTAGTGCATCAAATATTGTTAGATTTTCTTTGTAAACAGGATAGGTTCCTGCTAGATTAACCTCTCCAAGAACTGTTACCTCAAAGTTTGCAAGCTTAACAATGACGTATGGATCAATCAAGTATTCTACAGCAGCTTTCATGATTTTTTCTTTTGCTTGCTCAAGAGTAAGATTTAATAAAACAACTTTACCAACCTTTGGGAGGTCTATACTTCCTTCTTGATTAACTGTAAAACCGTTAAGGTAAAGATTTGCTGCAGTTGTTGTACTTGAGTTATTAGTATTAGTTTCAAGGTTAAAAATTTTATTTGATTCATCATTTCTACTAATTACTTTAACCATTAAAATATCTCCAATTTCAATATGATGTTTTGGAGGTAATGGAGACATATCCCAAGCAGCTTGGGTGTTATTGTTGATATATGTAATCTTATTAACTGGAGTACAAGAGAAAATTAAGCATGATAGGATACTTAAAAAGAAACAATATTTTGCTTGTAAATTTGTCATGCTTAAAAAATTAGTCCACAAAGATAATAAAAACAAGGGCTAAATAAATTTATTAAGTTCATTATAGAGTCTTGACGAAGGGAGTCCAACAACATTTGTATAAGATCCTTTTATATAATCAATACCAATTAGCCCAATCCAATCTTGAATTCCATAAGAACCAGCCTTGTCAAAAGGATGGTGTTTTTTTATATAAAATTTAATCTCTTGTTCACTTAATCTTTGAAATTTGACCTTTGTTTTTTCTGCGAAAATAATTTGTTTATTAATATTTGATAGGCAAACCCCTGTAAGAACAATATGCTCTTTTCCTGAAATTTTATTTAGTATTTCGAAAGCATCTTCAGAGTTTAATGGTTTATTTAGAACAATGTCACCTAATACAACAGTTGTATCAGCGGTTATTAATATTTCATTTTTATTTAAATTTATTTTGAGTGCATCATTTTTCTTTTTCGCTAAAAAGGTACAGTGATCTGTAGCTATTATATTCTTAGGAACTTGTTCATCCGCATTTGAGCTCATTGTTGTGAACTTTATTCTCATGTCAAGTAAAATCTGTTTTCTTCTTGGGGAGTTAGAGCCCAGTATAATATTGTAATTATTAATTTGATCTATCATTATATGAAATAGCTTATTGAAAAAATTGGAATTGCTAAAATGCCAATCATCATAATAATCTTTGCAATTTGACTTAATTTTATGTAATCTTTTTTAATATTGGCAGAAAGACAAAGAAAAAGAAAAATAAATAGTAATATTTGAATTGAAAAAACATAAAAAATTGAAAAACTATCTGTTCCCCAGATAACTATTTGATTTATGTCTTCACCAAAACTACTTAAATCAAAAAAAGTTTTATTTACACTATATTGAAAGTATTGCCAAAAACTAATAATTAATATAAGTACTGTATTTAAAAATATTATTATTTTTTTGGTTGATTTGACACCAAGTTTTATTGGTAAAGTATTGGCATCAATAGATCTGTCTCCATTAATATCAATTACATCTTTAATTATTTCTCTTTTAAGATTAGTGATAAATGCAAATAATGAAAAAACAATAATTACTTTTAGTATAATTCCTGAGGATGGATTTAAATTATAAACCGGTAAAATATCAAAGAAATAAATATTAGTAATACTAAGTGCAATTATTCCACTTACTAGAAGGTTACCTAAAAGAAATGTGCTCTTAAGTGATTTTGAGTAAAACCACAGCATTATAATTGTCAAAATAAAAATTAGTGCTAAAGTTATTTTTCCAATAAAGTATGACACATAAACAATAATAATTATTGATAATAAATTAAGAATATAATACCAATTTAATGCACTTTTTTTACTTATATTTTTGCCAATGATTAATTTTTTATCATTTACTGAGTCTGTTTTTAAATCATAGATATCATTGATGATATATCCTGCGGCTGTAATTAAAATTGTTGCGCTGACAAATAGAAAATAATTAAAGTTATTTAGAGCAGGGTTTTGAATGAAAAGATTTATTAATCCTAATTTAAAAATGTACATAGTTACTAGTATTATCAATAAATTTAATGGTCTAATAATTATGATATTCGTAGTCATTATTCTTCTAAATTCATAATATCTTGACTAATTAACTGATAGATTTTTTTGTGATCAGAGTTTTGAATTAATTTAAGGTGATTCTGAATAGTTTGAACATCTTTTCTCTTTGCAGGGCCAGTTAATAATTGATTTGGATCTCCCTCGCTTATTTTTTTCATTGTTTGCTTAATAAGAGGTTGTATTAATGAAAAATCTAAATTGTTAATTTCCATAATTTCTTTGGCAATACCAATCATTCTATTACTAAAGTTACATGCATAAACTGCAGCTAAATGAATTTTTTTTCTTTGTTCAGAGTTTATTTTAATAACATTTGAAGAAAGAGAGTGTGCTAACTTTATAATAGTTTTTTCAAATTCTTTATTGCTACATTCTATAAGAAAGGGAGTTTCACTTAGGTCAATATTTATTTTTTTATTAAATGTTTGAATAGGGTAGAGTGATCCAAAATTCTTCACTTTTGTGCCAAAAACATTAAGATCTTTAAAGCCACTAGTATGAACAATATTTTCGAAATGATGTAATTTTAAGACATCTTCAATAATATCATCCTTAATTGATAAGATAATAATATCAGCTGTCTTAATTTTAGATAAATCATTTGTAGCATTAGCATTTACTTTATCTGCAAGTATTTTTGCATTTACTAATGATTTGCTAAAAATTTGAATAATTTGGTAATTATTTTTTGCTAAATTAATGGCTAAATTAGTCGCAATATTACCAGCTCCAATAAAAATAATTTTCTTCATTTTATTAAAATGATTGTTATACAAATTTACTAAACAAATTGTAAATTTGCACTTTAATTTTTCCTATGATAAAACGTTTCTTTTTATTTTTACTATCTGTAAAATTAGCTACTGCACTTATTTTATTATTTGCTGCCGTAATTGGTTATGCGACATTTATTGAAAATGATTTTGGAAGAGATACTGCTAAAGCTCTAATATTTACAAAATGGTGGTTTGAATTAATTTTATTTATGCTAACAGTTAATTTAATCTATAATCTTAGGAGATATAATCTATTTAGAAAAGAAAAGTTAGCTGTACTTATGTTTCATTTAGCATTTATTGTTATATTGATAGGTTCTGGTGTCACTAGATATTATGGCTTTGAAGGAATGATGCATATTAGAGAAAATGAACAATCAAATCTTATTATTTCAGATGATGTTTTCCTTCAAATAAAAGTCGATAATAGAAACTTGCAATATGAAAGAGATAAAAAGTTATTTCTTTCGGCAATTTCAAATAATAATTTCTCAATTCCTGTTAATTTTTTAAAGAATGATATTAGTATTTCATACAAAGATTTCTTTCCTAATGTTAGGGATACTTTTTTAAACTCAGTAGAAGGTACCCAAACACTTCATCTTGTAGTTCCAGGAGATAATGGGATGCAATCTGAATATTTGAAGAAAAATGAACAAAGAAGAATTGATAAGTATATTTTTACATTTGATAATCCTAAAAATGGTGCTGTAAATTTCTTTTTTGAAGATAGTGTTTTATTCTGTAATGCTCCATTTGATATTCAATCTATGAAGATGAGTGACAGGTCTACTGGCGAGTTTTTAGCAAATAAAAAATTTATTTTAGAAAGGAAAACTCTATATTCTCTGGAGAGCCTTAATCTAGTTTTAAAAGATATCATGGATAGTGGTGCTAATCAACTTTATAGTACTTCAGATATCATGAAAGATGGTGGAGATAATGCTCTAGTATTAGATGTTAAATGCAATGGAGAATCAAAAGAAGTACGTTTAAAAGGAGGCAAGGGGTTTATCCCCAACAGTGAGAAATTTACTTTGGGTGGTCTTTACTTTGATCTATCTTATGGATCAAAGGCATATCAAACTCCATTTGTTATTCAATTAAGAGATTTTCAACTAGAACGTTATCCAGGCTCACAAAGTCCTGCATCATTTGCTGCAGAGGTAACTGTTGTGGATAAAAACTTTAATCAAGATTCCAGAATATATATGAACAATGTATTAGATTATAGAGGTTACAGGTTTTTTCAATCTTCTTATGATCAAGATGAAAAAGGAACGATACTTTCTGTTAACCATGATAGATGGGGGACATATATTAGCTATTTAGGCTATTTTTTATTATCCCTTGGTATGATATTAGTGTTCTTCAGCAATAAAACAAGATTTTCTTTTTTAAGTAGAAAGTTAAACAAACTTAAGAAAAAGTTGATTCTCACATTATTAATTTTATTTTCATCTCTAAATTATTTAAGTGCAGAAAATTTAGATAGTTTGATTAATTCTAATGAGATTTCTTCAAAACATATAAAAGTATTTGAAACTTTATTAGTTCAGGATAATGGAGGAAGAGTTAAACCTGTTAACACTCTTTTCTCTGAATATTTACGAAAAATATCCAGAAAGAACATAATTGTAGATCAATCTGCTTCCCAAGTTGTTTTAGGAATGATGAATAATCCTATAATTTGGAGTAAAGTTCCAATGATTAAGATAAGTCATGATAAGTTAAAGCAGTTTCTTAATACAAAAGAAAGTAGAGTTCCATTTAAAATATTTTTTGATCAAGAAGGAAATTATGTTTTAAAAGAAGAAGTAGAAATTGCATACTCAAAAAAACCAATTGATAGGGGTAAGTATGAAAAAGACATTATTACTGTTGATGAAAGAGTAAATATTTGTTTTACAATTTACAATGGTGGTATTTTAAGATTTTTCCCTCTTCCAAATGATTCTAATAGTACTTGGTTTTCGTCAGCTAATAGTCAAGTTTTTTCATCAAATGATTCACTTTTTGTATCTAATATAATGAAGATGTATTTTACTTCATTAAATAGTGCAATTAATGATTCTGATTGGGCCACTTGTGATAGTGTTGTTTCCTATATTTCAAAATTTCAAAATAGATATGGCTATGATGTTATGCCAGATGGTTATAAAATTGACCTGGAAGTTTTATATAATAAAGTGAATATTTTTTCTAATCTATTTATGTTTTATTTCATAATTGGTTTAGTCTTTCTCATATTGCTTTTGTATCAAATTTTTAACTCCAATGTTATTGTCGAGAAAATAATTCTAATAGTTAAATGGTTTATTTTTCTCGGTTTTCTCTCACAAACTTTGGGACTGGTTTCGAGGTGGATTATTTCTGGTCATGCCCCTTGGAGTAATGGATACGAGTCTATGATTTATATTGCATGGGCAACAATGCTTTCTGGAGTTATTTTCAGCAGAAGATCATATATGACTTTAGCTGCAACCTCTATTGTTGCTTCCTTATTATTAATGGTAGCACATTTGAACTGGCTTGATCCTGAAATTACAAATTTAGTTCCCGTGTTAAATTCATATTGGTTGATGATGCATGTAGCTATCATAACTGCTAGCTATGGATTTCTTGCTCTTAGTGCTATTTTAGGCTTATTTTCTTTGTGGTTAATAATTTTTACAACTCAAAATAAAAAGAAAAGAATTTCAGATATTTTGAGTGAGCTAACATTAATAAATGAAAGATCAATTACTATTGGATTGTTTATGCTGACAATTGGAACTTTTTTAGGTGGAGTATGGGCAAATGAATCTTGGGGTAGATATTGGGGATGGGACCCAAAAGAAACATGGGCTTTAGTTAGTGTCTTAGTTTATGTATTTATTTTACATATGAGGCTTATACCTGCTCTAGCTGGATTTTATATTTTTAATTTAGCATCTCTTATTGGAATTTGGTCGATTATTATGACATATTTTGGAGTAAATTATTACCTGTCTGGATTACATTCCTATGCAGCTGGTGACCCAATGCCAATTCCTTCATTTGTTTACTACTTAATAGCCATAACATTTCTAAGTGCTATATTAGCTAAATTTAAATTTAATAAATTCTACAAATGAAACTAGATATTTTAGTTTTTGCAGCTCATCCCGATGATATTGAACTTAGCTGCTCAGGAACCATAATTAAACACATTAGAAATGGCTTTAAGGTTGGTATAATTGATTTAACCCAAGGTGAGTTAGGTACAAGAGGAGATGCTGAAACAAGATCTGCAGAAGCATTAGAGGCCTCTAAAATTATGGGAGTTCATCTTAGAGAAAATCTAAAGTTTGACGATGGTTTTTTTGCTAATGATAAAAATCATCAGTTATGTATGATAAAAAAAATCAGAGAATATCAGCCTGAAATTATCATTACAAATGCTCCTTCTGACAGACATCCTGACCATGCAAGAGCATCTGAATTAACAATTGATTCTGCATTTCTTTCTGGACTTGAAAAAATTAACACAAATCAGCCAATTTGGAGACCAAACTTTATTTATCACTATATTCAGTTTAATAGCCTTGAGCCAAATATTTTTGTAGATATAAGTGATAGCTTTGAAGATAAATTAAATGCAGTTAAAGCTTATAAAAGTCAATTTTATGACCCCAAATCAAATGAATCTCAAACTGTTATTTCTTCTAAAGATTTTTTAGATAGTATTGAGTATAGAGCAAAAGACTTAGGTCGTCAAGCCTTCTGTAAGTATGCTGAAGGTTTTATTAGTCATCAAATTCCAAAAGTTAATTTACTTACCGATATAAAATAAAAAAGCCGAACATATTATGCTCGGCTTTTCTTTGTTTACAATTAATTATTTGGATATAATTAATTTTATTGATTTACTTTCATTTATTGATTCTGAATTAATAAAATAAATTCCGTTCTTAAGATTTGATACATCAAGGTTTATGTTATTATTGCCCGATACTACATGGATGTTAACTTCACTTACAATTTTTCCTATAATATTTGTTAGTCTTAAAATTATATTTTTATTAACTGAAGAATATAAGTTTACATTTGTAAAGCTTGCTGTAGGGTTAGGATATATTGAAATAGTATTTAAACTTGAAATTTCAGAAATATTTGTTGAAGTATTACTTAATTCAGTAGTGTCTATTTCAAGATAAATTATTTCATTAATATCAATTATATCTTCATCTCCTCTAACTGCAAGTCCTGGCTCAAAATCTTTCTGATAAATTAATCTAATTTTATCATCAACATTTCTATCTATAGTTGCAAAGACACATTCTTGTGCTCCAGACCATGCATTGTGAGGTGTGACATCTGTAGGGGCGCTCCAGTTTACACCACCATCCATACTTTTAATAACATTTACATGTCTAAAGTTTTGAGAGCCATTATCGATATTTTCCATTAACTCAGAGTATGATACAAATATATTTCCATTTGCATCTATACCAGCATTAGGCATACAAGTTAATGACATGTAATAGGTTGGGTAATCAACATAGTTTAAAAGATTATCTCCATCTGTATCTTGTGCGCTTGCAATCATTTGACCTAAATTGGAAAACCATAGTGAAGGAGAAGAAATTGGATTACTAGCATAATCATCAGCTCCCATATTTTCATTCCAGTACATTAGACCGTTTGTAGAGGCAAAATATGATGTGTTTCCGTCCGTTAAATCAGCATCTAGTAAAAGCATATTTCCATAGAAAACATGTGCCATATTATTATCATCTAATAAAAGTGCTCCTGTACCATCAGTAGAATAAAGACTGTCCATTAGACCGTCATTATCAAGATCTATACCTGCATCTGGAGCATACTTATCAACTGGAAAATCAAGAAATGATGTTGCATTCCAAGTATTTCCATTATCAGTAGACTTTATAATAGCTGAGTCATCTAAGCCACCAAAATAAGCAACAACAACAGTTTCACCATTGCTAGCAATTGCATAACTATCACCAGAAAACCCTAAATATTTAGTTGAATCTAATGTTGGTAACTGTAGATCTTTAATGTCCCATGTTGAGCCACCATCTTGAGATCTGTAATAAACTAGAGCTCCATCAAGCCCGTTGTATATTGTTCCACCAAGTGCTGTGTTGGCAATAACACCTACCATATGAATTGTTTGTTGATTTGCTCCTCCAATAACGGCTCTATTCCATATTATGTCTCTGTATAGACCATTACTATCTATAGAAGATACAATATCTTCATTCCAAGATCCACTACCGATAGAAGTTCGATGAGTCATAAGTAAATATCCATTATCTGTGTTGTGCGTAATAGCAATTTCTTTTCCAGAACCTGTTGCAAGAATTGAAGGCCAACCACCTCTTGAAGATTCTAATCTTGCATTTGGATATGAATCCCATGTAGATCCATCATAAAAATTATAGCCTGTTCCTCTATCAGAATAGGAAGTAGAAAATTGAGCACTCATTGTCCAAGCTGCAGATATGGTTCCGTCTGCATGTCTAATTAATCTATTATCAACACAAGCATTAGATTGAAGGTCATAAGTTGTTGAGCCAAGCATTTCTTCATTACTAGAAACTGTCTTTAAAGCAATTGTGTTCGGATTGGGGTTAACCATTAAATGAGACAAAGATTCACTTCCGCTCATTATTACTTTATCATTTATTTTTGCTTGATTATTACCATTTTTTAATTTATATGGAGAAATTTGAGCAATAATAATAGTTGAAAATAATAAAGAAACTAGTGTGGTAAAAGTTTTTTTCATAATTTTTGTTTTTGTTAAAGATTCTATTGTAATAATACTAAAAAATTTTTTTAAATTTTAACCTTACAGAATTACCTACTACTACAACATCTGAAAAAGCCATAAAAAGTGCTGCCCACATTGGATTTAGATATCCAAGGCAAGCAATTGGAATAGCAATCAAATTATAAGAAAAGGCCCAGAATAAATTTTGTTTAATTGTTCTTAATGTATATCTACTTATTTTAAGTGCTTTGTTAAGTTGATTAAGGTTATTTTTATTTAATAAGATCACGTCTGAGGATTGAATAGCAATTTGGCTAGCACTTGCAAGAGAAATACCAATAAATGCTCTAGAGAGTGCTGGAGCATCATTAATTCCGTCTCCTAACATTGCAGTTGGATTTAAATTATTTAACTCTTCTATTTTTTTAAGCTTATTTTCAGGTTTTTGCTCATAGAAGAAATCACTAAATTTTAATTTTTCATTTACATATTTACATTTTTCATAACTATCACCACTTATCAAAAACGTATTATATCCATTAGTATTTAGTTGCTTAATTATTTCTTGTGTATTATTTTTAATCTCATCTTCTAATTTTATTTCAGCAATAATTATATCATTTTTAGTTACTTTAATGTCATAAAGTTTTGAGTTTTCAAGGTTAGCTCCTACCAAATAATTATCTTGCTCATAAGTACAAGAGATTCCTACACCTTCTTTTTCTTCAATATTTTTTAATGCAATTTCTGTTGAATATTTTTCTAATTCTTTGACTAAGGAAATGGCAATTGGATGTGATGAATGTTTTTCTAAGTTGTAAATAATCTGTTTAACCTTTTTAATATTCTCTTTTTCACATTTAAATGATGTGATTTTAAATTTCCCAGTTGTTATTGTTCCTGTTTTATCAAAGGCTATATTTTTAATTTTTGCCATTTTTTCTAAAGTATCTCCTCCTTTAATAAGAATTCCTTGCTCTGCTGCTTTTCCTATTCCAACCATGACTGCTGTTGGGGTAGCAAGACCCATAGCGCAAGGGCATGAAATAACTAAAACTGCAACAGCTCTAAGGAACGAATCATTAATAGTAATATTTAAATAAAAAAAGCAAATAAAAAATGTTGAAATAGATATTAATAAAACAACTGGTACAAATATTGCACTTACTTTATCACCAATTTTCTGAATATTTGGTTTATTAGATTGAGCATTTTTCACCATTTCAATTATATTAGATATGGTAGTTTCTTTACCTACTTTAACTGCCACCATTTTAATACTTCCATTGGATAAAATTGTACCACTGATTACTTCACCATTTATATTTTTTGAAACAGGAAGACTTTCTCCAGTAATCATGGATTCATCTACAGAACAAGAGCCCCATAAAATCTTTCCATCAACAGGAATTTGATCTCCTTTATTAACTAAAAGAATATCTCCTTTTTTAATTTCATCATAATTTACATCAACAACTTCTTCTCCAAATTCTTTTTTTGCAATTGAATTTTTTATTTTACTAAGTTCCTTAATTGATGTTGTTGTTTGTTTTACAGATCTATGCTCAAGAACATTTCCAAGAAGCACAAGAGTTATAATTGTTGCAGTAGTTTCAAAAAAAAGATAATTTCTGACTAGATCAGTATCTTGAAATAACCACCATCCATACAAGCTGTAAAAAAATGCTGAAGTACTTCCTATAAAAATTAAAACATCCATATTAGGAACCTTACTCTTAATTGAGTAGTATGCACTTTTACCAAAAAATATTATTCCAATGAAATAGACAGGTAAACAAAGAAATAATTGAATTAATGGTTGCTTTAATATATTTGTTTCTGATACAAACATATGGCAGAAAAGGGGAGTAGTAAAAATTAGAGAAACAAGAAAATAAATTTCACTTTTAGAAAATTTTTTATCTTTTTCAAACTTTATTTCTTTAACGCTAAAGCCTATACCCTCAATTAATGAAATTATATCGTTTTTACTACTTTTTTCATTAGTAAAACAATTCACTTCACCTATTGAAAAGTTTACATTAACTTCACTATTTAAACTCTTTTCAAGATGCTTTTTTATGCCTGCTGCACAATTATTACAGGTCATTCCTTCTACCTTTAAAATAATTTTATTTTCAGCATTATCTTTCATCTAACAAATATAAAGAGAAATTTCAATTTAAAGATTAAAAATATATATTTGCAGACCTAAAATGGTGATTGTAGCTCAGTTGGTTAGAGCACTGGTTTGTGGTGCCGGGGGTCGTGGGTTCGAATCCCATCAGTCACCCATAAAAAAAGAGAGTTGTTTAACTCTCTTTTTTTTATAAAAATCTTTTTAAGTTTCGCATCAATAATGGCTTAGATTGAAAGCCTGGAAACTGAGCTCTTTTTTCAAGCTTATTATTTAGAATGACAATATTAGGCCAATAAAAATTTCCGTTTGTTGGACTAACAAGTTCGAAAAACAGGTTATGTCTCCAAGGAGCATCTTCTTCAAAAGGATGATCATTTACATATTCTTTTCCATTAAATACTATAGGTTGTTTACTTTTTCCATCTATCATTACAGGAAGGAAATTTTCATTTATAGTTTTTATAACTTGTGGGTCAGTTAGAACCTCTTTTTTCATTTTTTCACAATAATCACATCCTTTTCTAAAGAAAAAAATTAAAACTTCTCTATCATATTTTGCTGACCATTTTTCTGCGGAAGCCAAAGGAATCCAGTCAATAGCTGCTTTTTTTTGACCTTGAGAAAAGATTAAGCTTGGAATAATTAATAGTATTAAAAAAAATATTTTTTTCATTGATCTAATATTTTATTTATTTTTTGATAAGATTTTATTACCTCCAGCAATCCATTTTTCTGGACCACCAGCAACGTATCCTTGTGATCCAAGCTTATTGAAATTAACTTTGCCATCTGTGATTTCTGGAATAACAAACCATCCTGTTGGGTAGCCTCTTACTCCAAACATTTTTCCTAGTTCTCTGTTTTGTGTTTGTAATTCTTCGGATAATTTAGTTCTTCTTGGGAAATCAAGTTCTACTAAAGTTAGATTTTTTTCAGCCCATTTTTCAAACTCAGGTTTAAAAAAAACTTCTTTTTGCAATCTAATACACCATCCACACCAATCGCTTCCTGTAAAAAAGAAGAATAAAGGTTTCTCATTTTCTATAGAGATTTCAATAGCTTTATTAACGTCTGTATGCCAAACAAGATTGCTTTCTTGTCCAAAGCTATTTATTGATACTAGTAAACAAAGTGATAATAATATTTTTTTCATTTTTTTCATTTTTTAATTTTTTTAGTGAACGTTATGCATCCATTTTTTAATAAGTGGAGATAAAGCAAAAGATATAATTGCTGTAATAATGGCAATAATACCAACTTGAGTAAATACTGTTGTGTAATTTACTAAACTTTGAACTCCTTCAACTGTTGATTCTGAATATCCTCCAGCAAATCCAGTTACCTTCTCCACAATACTTGTCATTAAACCGGGTTCAGGAATTACTCCTTCTTTTCCTGAAGTTAATTGTGCAATTGCTCCTGAAATATAATGGGCATAAGATGAAGATAAAAAATATACCCCCATCATGAAAGCAGTCATGCTTTTAGGTGATAATTCAGTTACTTTAGAAAGTCCTATTGGGGATATAAATAACTCTCCCGTAGTTAAAAGTAAATAACCAATCATTAGAAACATAAAAGGTGTTCTTCCAGCATCATCCATGAATTGCGCACTCATTGCAAAAACTAAAAACCCTATTCCTAATTGAAGTATTCCTAATGCAAATTTAATAGGTGTTGTAGGGTTTCTTTGTGTTTTAGATAAATATACCCACATCATAGAAAAGGGAATTGCTAAGAAAATAATATACCCTGGATTAATTGCATTAGTTTGTGAAGCATTCAATAATGTAAGATTTACATTTCTCTCAGCAAAAAGTGTAATTGCAGTTCCAGCCAATTCAAAGAAAGACCAGAAAACGGTAATAAATAAAGTCAAAATCAAAATACTTAGTAAACGGAATACTTCTATTCTTGAAAGTTCATTCATTTTTTTAACTAAAATTCCCAAGATAATTATACCTAACACTAAAAGAAGAGAAGAATGTAGTTTCATACCACCTAAAAGTTCCATGGCATTATTTTTAACTAAAAACGCTGATATAGGAACCATTAATAATGCAATGAAATAGAAGAAGTAATCTGTTCTCATTCCATACATTTTCTTCTCTATAAATTCTTCTGGTTGATTTCCATTATCTCCAAACACACCTAAACTCATTCCTCTCATAAAAACAATTAAACCAGCTATCATACCTATTCCTGCTGCCCCAAAGCCATAATGCCATCCATATTCATATCCAAGGTAACCACATGCTAAAGGAGCAATGAAAGCACCTGCATTAATACCCATATAGAAAATTGTGAAACCTGAATCTCTTCTGTCGTCTCCCTCTGGGTATAAACGACCAACCATTGTTGAGATATTTGGTTTAAAAAATCCATTTCCTACAATTAGTAAAGCTAAAGCCGTATAAAAAAAGAAATTATTTATTTCAGAAACTTCAAAGCCAGCAAATCCACT
>Ga0114998_10000025_pt1 | contig 75518 bp, 54 predicted proteins | sample ArcticOcean_MG_C_5_FD_87044 | JGI IMG/M metagenome (GOLD analysis project Ga0114998, IMG submission 87044) | Marine microbial communities from western Arctic Ocean - ArcticOcean_MG_CB4_138 | ecosystem: Environmental > Aquatic > Marine > Oceanic | place: Arctic Ocean: Canada Basin | collected... | reverse complement strand
CACAGGGAGCCAGCCCCGCGATTTCGATGTAAGTTTCCAACACTCCGACGGGAATTTCCTCTGAGGAAAAATCCCTTACCGAGCGCCTCATTTTCAACGAGTGACTGCAATTCACCGGCCCGTTTTTTCATCTCTTCAGGAGAAAATCTCGTAAAGCAAAGAGGAATCGTTTCGGATATCTTTTAAAGGCTGGGAGATTTTTCCCATCACGCAAGAGGATTTCTTTCAGCTTCAAGGGCCCAGAAGTCAACATTCCCATTCCACTAGCGAATCCCGATCTCTTCTCCGATCCTCACATGTCGGTCCGCAATCAAAACAACAGCCGCCATGGCGCCGAGTTCGCCAATTATACCGGCGTCGAGATGAAAAAAGCCCGCAATGTAACTCTGCACAAAGCGGGCTTAAAAAACGAAATCGTTACCGGAATTACTTCAAATCAACACGATCAAGATTCATCACCTTGGTCCAAGCCGCAACAAAGTCGCTCACGAACTTAGCCTGCGAATCATCGGTGGCGTAGACCTCGGAAAGCGCACGGATTTGTGAATCCGAACCCATGACCAGATCGACATCACTTGCCGTGTATTTTTGCTCACCGCTCTCGTAGTCGAGCCCGTTAAAGAGATTCTCCGCACCCTCGGCTTTCTCCCACTTCGTACCCATATCGAGTAAGTTAGTGAAGAAGTCGTTCGTCAATGTCTCAGGACGGTCGGTGAAGACGCCTTCCTGAGCTCCATTCACATTGGCACCAAGCACACGAAGCCCGCCGACGAGAACCGTCATTTCCGGAGCTGTAAGTGTCAGAAGATGCGCCTTGTCGATGAGCATCGCACCTGAAGACCACCCGTATTTCTTACCAATGTAATTGCGGAAGCCATCGTAAGCGGGCTCAAGCACCGAAAAGGACTCAACGTCGGTCTGTTCCTCTGAGGCGTCGGTCCGGCCTGCCGTAAATGAAACGGTCAAATCATTTCCAGCCTTCTTCGCGGCCGCTTCGACAGCGGCACAGCCACCGAGAACGATTAGATCGGCGAGGGAAACTTTCTTACCACCGGACCGCGCGCCATTGAAGTCGGACTGAACCTTCTCCAAAGCCGCAAGAACGGTTGCTAGCTGGCCTGGCTGATTAACTTCCCAGAATTTCTGAGGAGCAAGACGAATGCGTGCACCGTTGGCACCACCACGACGGTCCGTGCCACGGTAGGTGGAAGCAGAAGCCCATGCTGTGGAAACAAGCTGGGAAATACTCAAACCGGAAGCGAGAATCTGCTCCTTAAGATTTGCGACATCGGAATCATCGACCAATTCGTGATCAACAGCCGGGACCGGGTCTTGCCAAAGTTGCTCGGGAGCCACTTCAGATCCATGAAGACACTGAATCGGCCCCATGTCGCGGTGCATCAGTTTATACCAAGCTTTGGCAAAGGCATCGGCGAACTCTTGCGGGTTCTCTTTGAAACGCTTGGAAATCGGACCGTAAGTCGGATCCTCACGCAGCGCGATGTCAGAGGTGAGCATGATGGGCTGATGACTCTTGGAAGGATCATGAGCGTCCGGAACACTTCCGGCACCACCACCATTTTTCGGAATCCACTGAGTTGCGCCCGCCGGACTCTTGGTCTGCTCCCACTCGTAGTTAAAGAGGTTTTCAAGATACTCGTTATCCCACTTTGCAGGCTCGGTCGTCCAAGCTCCTTCAAGTCCACTGGAGATGGCATCGACGCCTTTTCCAGAGCCATGACTGCTAATCCAACCAAGGCCTTGCTCCTCTATGGGAGCAGCCTCCGGCTCAGGTCCCACAAGTCCCGCATCACCCGCACCATGGACTTTTCCAAAGGTATGACCCCCTGCGATCAAAGCAACCGTTTCTTCGTCGTTCATCGCCATGCGACCAAAAGTCTCACGGATGTCTCTCGCTGAAGCAAGAGGGTCGGGGTTTCCATTCGGACCTTCAGGGTTCACATAAATGAGACCCATCTGAACCGCCGCAAGAGGCGCTTCAAGTTCGCGATTTCCAGAGTAACGTGCGTCACCCAACCACTCGCTTTCAGGACCCCAATAAATATCTTCTTCCGGTTCCCAGACATCAGCACGGCCACCTGCAAATCCGAAGGTCTTAAAGCCCATGGACTCGAGCGCGACATTTCCAGTCAGCACCATGAGGTCCGCCCAGGAAATCTTACGACCATACTTCTGCTTGATGGGCCAAAGAAGGCGACGCGCCTTGTCGAGGTTCGCATTGTCCGGCCAGCTGTTAAGCGGCGCAAAGCGTTGTGACCCTGAAGTCGCGCCCCCGCGTCCGTCACCCGTTCTGTAGGTGCCGGCACTGTGCCAAGCCATCCGGACGAAAAGTGGGCCATAATGACCATAGTCAGCCGGCCACCAGTCCTGCGAATCGGTCATCAGATCCGTGAGATCTCTTTTCACCGCTGCGAGATCGAGAGTCTTGAACTCCTCAGCATAATCGTAATCCCCATCCATGGGATCTGAAAGGGTGGAGTTTTGACGCAGGAGTCCCACGTTGAGTTGATTGGGCCACCAATTACGGTTGGTCATCCCTTTCCAAGCAACGGATGAACCGTGCATCACCGGACATTTACCTTCTTCTGACATTTTTTTTTAAGCTACAATTTTGAGAGTTCACCCTTTTCCAAGGTTCTGCGGGGCTATTGAAAACAATCTCCTTGGAGTGTCCAACAGTAAAATTTTCCCAAGAGAATATACCGCATATTCCCCTGATCCCAAAGCACCAAGCGCTTACTTCCATCGATACGAAGTCAAACCCTTGAGATCTCTTACAAAGACCTCATCTCCACAAATCGTTATGTGAGCCCAGGTGGGACTTCCAGTGACCTCCAACTCACTGACCAACTTGAAACCACCTGGATCAGCTTCGATCAACAAAAGAATTCCACGGTTGTCCAAAGCCAAAATCCGACTCCCATTCACCGCCATCGACCAGTAATCCCCATACTTTTTATCCGTCGACCACAATATCTTCTTCGCCTCGGGATCAATACAATGAAAGCGCTTGTCCCGCCCATGAAGATAAACCTTCCCGTCGATCACTACCGGAGAAGACATATTTCCTTCCACCTTGTCATTCCAAAGCTCCGTCACCGACTGACCCTTTTCGTTTGCCTTCACCTCATACCAGAACGTCCCCCCACCGTAGCTCGCCGTAAAAACACGGTCACCTATCGGGGTCGGAGTCAGAATATTCATTCCCCGAAAAGCTTTCACCGGTGTGGACCACAAAATCTTACCATTTTTAGGACTCACTCCTGCCAGGAGAGTTCTCGTCTGCGCCAAAATCTGATCCTTCCCTCCAATCGTTGTCCTCGTCGGCGAGGAAAAGGCCTCCCCAAACATCGCCCGGCCGTCCTCCAGCGTCTTCCAAACTGTTTTACCATCCGATTTCCGGATCTTACGAAGTGCCGATCCTACCTGCGCATAAAGATGGTCTTTCCCCAACAAAGGCGAGCAAACGAAGCCAAACTGCGGCTTCTGCGTTCCCTCATCCTGAGGGAAATCAGCCCGCCACTTCACCTTTCCAGTCGTCACATCCAGCGCCACCAAAACATCCTTCATTCCTCCGACATAGAGATATTTCCCATCGCAAGCAGGAGTACTCCGGACCCAGCTTCCATTTCGCGCGGCATAGAATGGCACCTTCATCGAGCCTTCCCAAGACGACTCCCACAGCTGCTTCCCCGACTTTCGATCAAAAGCCCGAACAATTTCCTCCTTCTTATCCTTCGTCTCCACCGTAAACACCCGTTCGCCAAAAACGATCGGACTCGCATAACCCTCAGCCAATTCAACCGACCACGCCTTCTTGAAATTCTCTTTACTGAGCTTTTCCGGCCAAACCTGAGCACCTTTATGGACCATTCCATCCCTTGTCGGACCCCGCCACTCATCCCAATTGATTGACGCAACCAAAGGCGTAGCCATCCCAATGATCGATAGAGAAAGGAAAGATTTTATTTTAGTCATCTGATACCTTCGTCCAACTTCTTCGACCCGCAAGCAGGAGTGCTAGAATTTCTGCAATCCGGAAAAAGCAGTGCGCCAATCTGTCGCACTGGAGAAGAAACCCGATAGAAGGAAACCGCAGCTCCCATCCGTCATCTCTCATTGTATTCTCGGAAATTACTTCTACTCTCAGGCGATGAAAAAAATTATGCTCTGGACCGTTGCTGCAATTGCACCCGTCTTCCTCGTCGAAACCGTCGTAGCCCAGGAGACGAAATCCGCTGCCGCTGCCGAGAAAACCGTCGAAGCTCAAAAGCCGACGCTCACCTACTACTACTTCGACGGATGACCATTGTGCGCGAAAATCGCGGTCATCGTGAATGATCTCAAAAAGACAAAAGGTAAGGAAATCACTTTCAACAACGTCCTCGTCGGTGCGGGTAAGAGCACCCAGGAAATCAAAAAAGCCAAACTCAAGGGCCACGGCATCATCGCCAAGGACAAGAAGGGCAAGGTCATCAAGACCGTCGACGGTCATTCCTACGGAAAGAAAGAAGTTGAAGCCGTCGTGGCTAAACTCCTGCCTAAGAAATAAGCATCTCTCCCCAATCATTTTCTCGAGCCCCAGAAGTTTTCTTCTGGGGCTTTTTTCTCTCTCCTTATCGATGACGCCGGAGAATGGACAACGGGTAAACATTAAGGGGAAGGCTGGCCTGCTTCTCGATCGCGAAGGCGTGCGTCGTGAGACCATGGGGCTTCCCCGTCTCAATCGCTTCGAACATCACGAATCCCATATTCTCCCTCATAGCGGTCGTCGTCCGCGAATCTTAAGGACAAAACTCAAGCCTCCCCTACTTGATCACGACCTCGTCGAGGTAAAATGTATACGGCTTCCCATTCGAGGCGGTAGAGAAAAACAGCCCTGATTTTACGCGGGAAAGGTCTTTGCCTTTAAGAACAATCTCGTGCTGCACCCATTCGCTTGTGAGGGTCAGGTCAAGGCTCTCCTTTACGGTATCGTGATAGGGTTTATCGGCTCCGATAACTCCAATTCCCACTGTGAGCTTCTCTCCTCCCTCTTTACCTTTAGCCCAGAAAGAAAGCACTTCGGCACCCGTGGCATCGATCCCGCCCGGCGCATCCCCCCAGTCACCTGAAGGATGCTGCCAAACCACCCCGGCCCAGCCCGAGTCAGCTGTGAAATTTAGCTTGATGCAGTGCTCACCCACCTTCGGATTCTCCGTGGAAAGCTCCTCCATCGTCAGCTTTCCCGTGTCTCCCATCCAACCACTAGGAACCCACGGGCCCGCTCCTTCAGCCCCGGCAACCGTCAACGGAAGCGGAAGTTTTTTGGCCGAAATCAGCTCTCTTCCTCCCGTTACCTTGATCGAAACATTCGCGGTCGCCGCTCCACCTGCTGGATCAACAACATAGGCATAAACTCGGAACGTCCCCCCATTTTGAGGGATTTGAATGCGGGCATGCGAGGCCGTTGATTCAGGTAAAATGGCTTCCGAGTATGTCGGGGGGGCCGGACGCTCATCACCGCCCTCGGCAGTCTCTTTCCAATCCTCCGCGAGAACCCAGGTGACCTTTAGCTCTTCGCCTTCCGGATCCGACGCTTCAAGCTTCACCTCAATGATCGCCCCTTGATCGAGTAGCTGATTGGGCCCCTGCAGTGCAATCGATTGAATCACGGGGCAGAGATTCCCAGCAGGTTTCCCGGACCAAAGCTGAGTTAGCTCATCCACCCCCGCGAGCTTCTCACCACTTGGCAGGAGAAGGCCAAACCAGGTCGCGGACGCTTCCTGCTTCGATCCCCACATGAACGCAAAACTCCCCAGGCAAAGAGGATCCGCATGCACCGTCTCGTAAGCTCGGCGGTAATATTTAGCCTTCTCCGTGCTCGAGAGTTCATCTGGCATTCCCCACCGGTTTGCCTCCGTCTCCCAGGTCCCCGCAGGACCAAATTCAGTGATGACATAGGGCTTCACTCCCCCTCCCTCTTTGTATCGCTTCGGAAGGGAAACCACTCCTCCATAAGAATTGATGCCGTGAATATCGACACTCGGGCAGAAGCGATTCAATCCCTCAATCTGACGCTTCCCAATCTCCGCGGTAACTGTCATCACGGGATGATTTAGATCGATCTCCTTCACTTTCTTCGCGAGATACTCGATTTGGGTGTAGATCGCCGGATTCGAAGTCGCCTCGAACCCTTCCATCTCATTGCCAATTCCCCAGAGCAAGACCGCCGGGTGATCCTTAAATTTCCGCACCGCGGCAAAGAGAGCATCTGCTTGTCCGGTGACCGAACCCCAATCGGTGTAACTGAATCCATGCCGTTCGTGCCCAATCCAGTATCCCAAGGCCACCTTCAGCCCGAGTCGATGCGCTTCGTCGAGCATCTCGGGTGTCGTCTCCCCGATTCCCCAAGTTCTCACGGTATTTCCTCCAGAATCCCGGAGCAGCTCAAGCGCTCCTTCACCTCCGACTCCCTTCACCTCAAAAGGCTTTCCGTCTACCAATAGGGTGGCGGATCTCCCCTCTCGCTGAATCGTCACGGTAGCTTCTTCAGCAAGGCTTGGGAGGGCCAATGACAAAGCAACGATCTGACTGACAAGAAATGGAATACGTTTCATGACCAAATTAGGTTTATCGCCAAGAAACCACCTCAATTTCTTTATGCAACTCTATTCAATTATTTTGCCAGGACCGGCTAAAACTTTTAGATTCTATCACACAAAATAAGGGTTCCCCCACTCCCAGAACCACGCTGGCGCGAACTCACTGCCGCAAGGTCTAAAGTGAAACCTGACATTCATCGCTCCCCTCCCACACCAATTTCTTCCCTCACTCCAATCACATAAACCTCCATCACCCGCTTAATCTCATCCCTTACCCTCCCAAACTCCCCCTCAAAGTGCGCCGGGTCATCGAAGCTCCAATGATACCGGTTCACCTGCCCCAGAAAAACCGGGCAACAATCGTTCGCGTTCCCACACACCGTCACCACCGTGTGAATCTCCTTCTCAAAAAACTCTCTGTGGCTCTTCGACTCCCGGCCTCCAATCTTAATTCCCGCTTCCCTCATCACTTCGCCAGCCAACGGATGCACATACCCCGCCGGATCACACCCCGCACTCGCCACCGGGCAGGGCTCGATGCCGACCCAATCTATGCACGAGCTTTTCACGCCAAAGTCCACCGCTTTCATCAAAGCCGTGATTTGCGATCTCACGGACTTTCAACAACCGTTCTAAACCTCTCAGCGAGGGGGTATGTCACCTAAGCTCCGCAAAATTCGTCATGCCTACCTCAGAAAACCTAAAATAAACTCATAGCAAGCTAATCAAAGATCCTAAAAATTTCATCTGGTAAAGGCACATCCAAGTGCCCGAAAAGGGATGCAGATCGAAAGTATGCCAAATACTAGATGGAGACTACCGCTGATTCCACTTCAGGTAGTGTGAATCGCCCTGAAGCCGAGCCTCCAATAATCCTCTTGCCCTTAGTCCCCTCAGCATTTAATGCGGTCCTCGACATGAGGAAGCCCATTATTGCCGCCAACTGGAAGCTAAACAAAGGACCATCTGACACCGAGGATTTCATCCGTGGTTTTGAAAGCAAGCTAGCCGACTTTCCTAAGGGCGTCGACATTGTCCTTGCTCCTCCTTTTGTCTCCCTGGTCAAGGCCACCGAGCTTCTCTCCCAGTCCCGCGTCCGCGTCTCAGCGCAGAACATGTCGGAGCAAGACAACGGTGCTTACACCGGTGAAATCAGCGCCTTCATGCTGAAGGAAATTTTTGTGCAGTATGTCATCCTGGGCCACTCCGAACGCCGCGCGATCTACGGTGAAACAGATGCTATTATCAACGCCAAGGTTCTCAAGGCGCACGAAGTCGAACTGAAGCCCATCTTCTGCATCGGCGAGACTCTGCAAGAGCGCGAAGACGGCAAGCTGGAGAAAGTCCTCCGCACCCAGATCACCGACGGCCTCAAGGACGTCACCGAAAAGCAGATGCTCGACACCGTCATCGCCTACGAGCCCGTCTGGGCCATCGGCACCGGCGTGACCGCTTCTCCTCAGCAAGCTCAGGACGCCCACGCATTTGTGCGCTCCGTCATCACCGACCTCTACGGCATCTCTGTCTCGGAAAAAGTCCGCATCCAGTATGGCGGAAGTGTGAAGCCAGGCAACGCCGCTGAACTCCTCGGCCAGAAAGACATCGACGGCGCCCTCGTCGGAGGGGCCGCTCTTGAAGTTAGCTCTTTTGCCGATCTCATCAAGAACGGCGTGCCCGAGTAAGAAAGGATGGACCGCGCAGTATTTGGAACGAAGGAAGGCGATATTTACGTCGGACACGGACCATTTACGACCTCTTCAGAGCCACCTCTTTCCGGGGTGGCTTTTTACAAGAACGATTTCGCGCTCAGCGAGCCCGAACCTTGGCTGTTGCCAGCACGAGTGGAAGTGCTCGAACAATCGGACGCCGCAGCCCTTGAAGTCGATTGGACCGAGCCCGAGTCGGCACCCTTCGCGGAAGTCTTTCGTGAGGTCGTCGAAGCCATCTCGCGCGGCGTGATCGAAAAGTCAGTCCCCGTGGTCACCGCCAAGGGGCACGCTAAAAGCGGAGGACCCGATGCTCTTCTCAACCGACTCTTCGCTGCCCCGGAAACCCTCCGTCCCTACGGCTGGATCAGCGAGAACGAGGGATTCTTAGGCGCCACTCCCGAGGTTCTTTTTCGAGCCTTCGACGGTCGCATTTATACCATGGCCCTCGCTGGCACCGCCCGCAGCGATGAAGCCGGAATTTTTGCTGTGGATGACAAGGAGATCCGCGAGCACGAGTTTGTCGCCCAAACCCTCATCGCCAAACTTTCCGACCTCGGAATGGTGCGCAAAAAAGAACGTGAAATCATCGACCTCGGGAAGCTCATCCATTTTCAAACCCTCATCGAAGTCGAACTCTATCAACATGAGAAGACTGAGAAACTGATCAAGCGACTGCATCCCACGCCCGCGCTGGGTCCCCTTCCACGGACCACGGAAACGATGGCCCTCTTAAAAGAATGGCGTGAGCGGCTCGGCTGCCCCCCGGAATTCGGCGCTCCCTTCGGGATGATGCGCGATGGCGAGTTCGAAGCGCTCGTCGCAATCCGCATGATCGGCTGGAAGGGCGACGAATACGTCCTCCCCAGCGGCTGCGGCGTCATTGAAGAATCCCGCCTCGTCAACGAATGGCGGGAATTGGCCCTCAAGCGTTCCGCAGTGAGGGACCTCCTGGTTGGCTGATCGACATCGGTCCTGCTTAACAATAGGACCACTTGCGATGGGCATGTCACAAAGCGCTTAGTCAATCCTTCTATTCTTATGCTCGGATCCTATTTTTTGATTGGATTGACCTAGTCCGCTCCCCACGTCGGCTTCGCGACCAAACAACGAATCGTTTCAAACCGATCCTTAGCTTCGAGCAAGTTCCTTCTTCCCAAACCTCGCCCGCAAAACTCCGATCCCTCTCGTGATCTTCTTCCAGATCTTAGACGTTACAAAGACCGCAAAGATACAAACGAGCAAGAAAACAAAGAATCCGATCACCGGTGAAAATGCCATTAAGCCGAGTCCTCCCAGCACAAGCCCGTCCTCGGTCACACTGGCCACCGCATTAGAAACCGGTTCAGGAGATAGGTTGATAAGCAAACGCCCACCCGCCTTCAAACTATGCATTGCCAAGCTAGCTCCTCCTGAGAGAAGAGCCGCTACCACGCTCATCGAGGGTTCAAGCTCACCCAGCGCCGTAAGCGCCAGCATGATACCACCCACCGGCCGCACAACCGTGTGGAGCACGTCCCAAGTCGAATCGACCCAGGGAATCTTATCGGCAAAGAATTCAATCAAAAACAAGGCCCCCGCGACACCCAAAATCCAAGGATCTCCGAGAACGGTAAACTGCTCATGGGCCGACGCCAGATCGAGCCAGTTAAAACGCACCGCGATACCGGTCACGAAAACAGTGAGGTAGAGATTCACCCCCGAAAGAGTCGCAAACCCAAGAGCAAGGCCCAATTGTGTGAGAAGGTCCATTTGTGTTAATATTAGCACCTAAAAATGCGGGAGCGATGAGAAAGAAATCAGCGCTTTGTAATCCTTACGGACCGTTCTTCCGCTTTTCGAAGAGCTTTTGGGCCTTATCGAGATATTCCAGAATAGGATCATCGACTGGCACTTCGGCCTTTTCCAACTCCTTTTTGATAAGGAGATAGTCGTCAAATTCTCCGCTTTCCTCCTGGACGGTGGAGAGGTGATACCAATCGAGAAGATCGAGAAGACGCTCGTAGCGGCGCTTCTCCGCTTCACGAAACATTTCCAAATTATCGAGCGCCTCCGCAATGTGGCCGCGTTCCTCTCCTGTCAAATCGGAGAGAGTTTTCAAGTAGCCACCCACCACAGTCCGATAAGTGGGAAAACAGCGATATGAAAGCCCCGTGAGGAGGTCGGAGGCCTGACGAATGGCCGTCAGCCGATCTTTATTTTCTTCCAGGTCCATTACATCAGGCCAGGATTCGATACCATAGGGAATGAGCTGGCCCGTTTCGTACGGCAGGTAAAGTTTGAGTGCGTCCGTAAGTTCCTTGTCCGTCCCCGGAATCGTCATGGTCTGGGTGAGGCCTGGCTCAGCAAGCGCAGCCACCTGGGAAAGCCACCACTTTTCGAGCCCTTCGCGACCAAGATTCACGTCAGGGAAATGCTTACTCAGAAGCTGAAAGGGCTCGCCCTCGAAACCCGAAGCTTCGGCAAGATAGGCCGTCATTGATTTTTTCCCCCCGGGCTGGGCGAGAAGAGCCATCGTGAGCGCACCGGATGAAGCTCGAAAGAGCTCACGACTGAGGGAATCCATCCCAACCACTTTATTATTCTCAATCAATTCCGATACCGGCATCCAGCCCCCATTGTCTCGAAGCGCGGCATAGACACCCCGTTTCCCTTTCTTCCTCTTCCAAGCCATCGCTTCCTGGATGCCATCGATGAGCCAAGGTGAAAGCGTGAAACTCTCAGGCAGATCGTCAGTGGCCACGTCGCGGATGCCGCGTTCCACGAGGAAGATTTCGAGAAGGATATTCTTAAGATCGGATTTGGGGTAAATTTGAGGCGCGGCAAAGCGGACGCTCACTTGAAAACGCAAGCGATTCTGGTCCTCCGGCAAAGTGAGCAACTCACGCCGGATCGCCCCCGGTTTTCCATCCACTGAAGGATAAAGTTCCATCACGACCGGACTCCCTCGACCCTCAACAGAGTCCACCAGCGCATCCAGATCACGAATTAAGGCCTCGGTGTCTTGAATGATCTCCGCCCGAATCGAGGGCGTCCCACCATGAACCACGATCTGCCCCAGATTACTCTCGCTGCGCTGCGCAAACTCTGGAACCTGCGCCGCCAAAGAAGCAGTCAGGCAGAAAAAGACAGCGAAGTGAAAAAGCATGCGGAGGTAAGCGTCGACGGGACGCCATCTTATCTTGAAAAATGTGGGTAAAACACTTTCAAATCCATCCATATCCAGCTGCACAGGCATCATCAATATCTTAGTAAATTTATCCTTTTGCGCTTCCTGATCATCGATTCCAATCTTGATATAAAGCGGCAATTCTTCGATGACGGCGGCAAAAAAAGATCCTGCATGTCCCGAGACGATTGTGGAACACTGCCTAAAACAGGCTCGGAAACCGATCGGCGATCAAACCGTAATACTCGTTGAACGCCCGAACAGCTTCAAGTGATACATCACTTCGACAAACTCAAGGAGCGGTCAGCAGAGGGAGAATCGCGGCATCCGATAAATCCTAAAACTCACAGCTTCCAGGCGTCCTCGCGAATGAAATGACATCGCGGATGTTTTGCATTCCCGTGACATACATAAGGAGGCGCTCGAAGCCGGCTCCGAAGCCGGCGTGAGGCACGGTGCCATATTTCCGGAGATCGAGATACCAACCGTAATCGTTGAGATCAAGGCCATCCGCTTCCATGCGGGCTTTGAGAAGGTCGTGGCGTTCTTCGCGCTGGCTCCCGCCGATGATTTCGCCGACTCCAGGGACGAGGACGTCCATCGCAGTCGCCGTTTTGCCGTCGTCATTGGTCCGCATGTAGAAGGGCTTAATTTCCTTGGGGTAGTTGTAAACGGTGAGCGGTCCATCGACGACTTCTTCGCAGAGGTAGCGCTCGTGCTCGGATTGGAGGTTGACACCCCACTCGACCGGATAGTCGAACTTCCGGCCGGACTTGAGGAGTTTCTCGACCGCTTCGGTGTAGCTCATGCGGGCGAAATCACTGGAGGCCAGCTTTTCGAGTCGGGGACGGAGGCCTTTATCCACGAATTTTTCGAAGATGCTGAGATCGCCTTCGTTATTATCAAGGACGTCTTTGACAAGATATTTGATGAATTCCTCCGCGAGGTCCATGTCTCCTTCCAGATTACAAAAGGCCATTTCGGGTTCGATCATCCAGAACTCCGCGGCGTGGCGGGTAGTATTGGAGTTCTCGGCCCGAAAGGTCGGGCCGAAGGTGTAAATATTCGAAAGCGCACAGGCGTGGGTCTCCCCTTCCAGCTGGCCGCTCACGGTGAGGTAGGTTTTCTTACCAAAGAAATCCTCCTCGGCTTTCCCTCCCTCATTCGTGGTGACGCGGAACATCTCGCCGGCGCCCTCGCAATCGCTCGCAGTGATGATGGGCGTGTGGATGTGAACGAAGTCGCGTTCATTGAAGAAACGATGCACCGCATAGGAAAGGCGGCTGCGCATGCGGAAGACGGCGCCGTAGAGGTTCGTGCGGGGACGAAGATGAGCGATGGAGCGAAGAAATTCGGGCGAGTGACCTTTTTTCTGAAGGGGAAAATCGTCGGGCGCTTTACCCACGAGCTCCACCTCGGTAGCGCGAACTTCCCAGCTTTGGCCTCTTCCGGGACTCTCGACAAGTTCTCCGAGGACGCGCACGGAGGAACCGGTCGTTATTTTAGAAACGAGTTCCGATCCGGGAATACCTTGATCGATGATCGCTTGGATCCCCTGGAGGCTTGATCCGTCATTGATTTCAATGAAGGAAAACTCCTTGGAATCACGACGGGTGCGGACCCATCCGCAAACTTCCACCGCAGGTTCAGCAGAAGGGCTCTTTAAGAGATTTTTAACCGATTGACGCATACCCGAAAACTAGCGAGCTTCAGAAAAAAATCCACTGCTACCTTCTGCGACTTAGAGCCGGGTGATGCGGGCATCATAAAACTTACGGCCATCCAGGGTGTAAACGGCCCCCAGGGATTCTCCGACGGCAGTCAATCGAGCAACCCGTCGATCAATTTTTCCATCAGAGTTCGGCGAGCTTATTTTGCTGAACGCGAGAGTCATTTAGAGCGCGGTTCAACTGAGAAATGTGATCCTCTATGGATCCGAGACGCTCTTCCAAGCGGAGAATCTGATCAGGATCGGCCAGCGAACCTAGGGTGACCTTATCTTGGCGACAGGAGACAAAGAGGAGGCCGAGGAGTGGCAGGGCAAGTCAGAGCTTCATGAGATGACTGACGGGTCAATTTTAGTGAAACGGGAACCGTTCCTCCTTTATTCAAACGTTTGGCAAATTTCATTACTTCTCCTTGATCGCGAAAAGGGTCCCGTCTTCTCCCCCAACAAAGATCGTGCCCCGGGCAAAGCTTGGAGCGGCGACAATCGCCTCGCCGAGATCGAGCTTCCAGAGTTCTTCTCCTTGACCTAACTCCAGGGCATACACCCGCCCGTCGGATGATCCCACCACGACAGCATCGGTGAAGAGAAGCGGAGAGGATTCGACCCGTCCGCCGGTCTTATACTGCCAAAGCGCGGAGCCATCGGCTCTTGAAATGGCGTGCAGTTTCTTATCGCGGCAACCGATGAAGACCTGTGTTTCATTGATCGCGGGGGCGCTCATAAAGGGGAACTTGCGATCAGTGTAAGTCCAGACTTTTTGGCCGGTGGCAACATCCGCGGCAAGAACTTCGTTTCCGTAATTTCCCCAGGCCACAAAAGTCCCGGACGTCGCAACTGTGGAGACAATCTCCGCATCGGTCTCGATGGCCTCGTTCGGCTTGCCCGTTGCGACATCGAGCGAATAGAGAACCCGGTCACATCCGCCGAAGACGACCTGTTTTCCATCCACAATCGCAGGGCTGCCATTGATGAACTCCTGGGTTTCGTGTCTCCACATTTCCTTACCATCGGTAGTGCGGAGCGCTCGGCAGACCCCATCGTAGCCATTCAGAATAATCCAGGTTTCTTTTCCATCGGGACTCCCGATGAGATTCACGCCAGCGGTGATTTTGTCATCGGTCTCGATCTTCCACCTTTCATCACCGGTCACGAGATCGAGGGCATAGAGGAAGGAATCCTGGCACCCCACAAAAAGAGTATCCTCGTGGATGGCGGGCGTGGCCTCAATAGCGTCCTCGTATTCCTTTTTCCAAATAAGGTCACCCGTCTCGAAATCGAGCACGTAGAGGAGGCCCATGTCATTTCCAAAGACCACGGAGGAGCCGGAGACGATCGCCTCTCCAAGAATGGGGCCATCGGTTTTGAAAATCCACGCGACCTCAGGTTTTCCGGGAAGCGGGTCCCCCGTTGTGCCGGAAAGCCCGGCACCACCCCGGGCCACCGGCCATGAAGTGCGGGTCCACTCTGTTTGATTCTTTGCGGAGGCGTTCACGTCTTCCTCTGCCGGTTTGCATGAGGCGAGGACAAGGAGTAGCGAAAAATAAGAAAGCTTCATAAGGCGTCGCGATAGAGTGACACAAAATCTGCCTCATCGAAAGAGCGCGGGTTAAATTGGCCGGTCCATTGCTTGATTGCTTCAGCAGCCAATTGAGGAATCATTTCCGCAGGGACCTGGACAGGTTCCAATTCGGCAATCGTTCGCAGGCTCTCGACCCACTCGATGAGATCGGGACGGAGCTCCTGATAGATTTCACCCACCACCGTGGAATTCCATCGCATGATCGTGGGGAGCATGGTGAGGACGGCGCGGCCGTGGACAACATCGAAGTGCGCGGTGAGTGGGTTCGCCGAGGCGTGAGCGGCACCGAGCATCGAGGACTCGATGGCCTGGCCGGCAAGCGCCGCGCCACGGAGCATGTCGCCACGCTGTGCGGTGGTCGCCTCGCCCTTGAGAATCGACTCAATGACAGGCTCGATTTTTCGGAACGCGGCAAAAGAAAGCTCGCGGGACTCTGGAGTGGACTTGGTGCAGACCGCGCTTTCGAGGGCATGGGAAAGAGCATCGAGGGCGGTGAGTCGCGCCACTCGCAGGGGCATCGAAGCCGTGAGTTCCGGATCAAGGATGACCGTTTTCGCAAGGGCTCGCGGATCTCCACAGGCCATTTTCTCATGGGAACCATCACGGCTGAGCACGGCGTAACTCTGACACTCACTTCCGGTTCCTGCGGTGGTCGGGATGGCAATAAAGGGCAACATTTTTCCCTTCGCTTTTCCGTGGCCCTGATAATCGGATATTATCCCGCCTCCACTGAGGAGAAAAAGGGTGCCCTTGGCGGTGTCCATCGAGCTTCCCCCGCCCAGACCGATGATCACATCGGGATTCGCCGAACGGGCGAACTCGGCGCAAGCCGCGACATCAGACTCCGTGGGATTTTCGTGGGCGGCATCGTATACAACAACATCATGCAAGAGAGATGTCGTCGAGTTAAGATGCCCCGCTGCCACGATCCCGGAATCGGTGACGATGAGGGCTTTTCCCGATACGTGTTTCGGAAGTTCCGCAAGAGAACCCGGGCCATGGAGAATAAGTTGAAGGTGATTTGTCACAGAGAAAGTGGAGTCAATGAGCTACCGAAAAAATAGGGCCGCTCTTTCAAATCTTGGCGGTAACTTCACGCAACCATTTGGCGAAGCCTTCCTCGTTATGCTCGCCTGATGCGAGGTTCAAATAATGAGGACGCTTTTCCTCCTCGGATACCGTGACCAGGAGGCCATTGAGCAAAAGAAATAATTCACAGGCAACTGCTGCCGTCCGCTTGTTTCCATCCACAAAAGGATGATTCTTTGCTAGGCCAAAGGCATAAGATGCCGCCAATGCGCAGAGGTCTGGCGGAGGGTCTCCATATTGAAAAAGTTGCTTGGGACCATATAGCGCAGGAAGCAACATTCCCTCGTCGCGAATCCCATCCTGCCCCCCGTGTTCTGCGAGCTCCCTTTGATGGGCCTTTTTTTGATCATACGCCGAAATCTCCACCCCACGAGGAGTCTCGGTCACAGTATGAATGTTCCCTTTTGAAACGCGCAGCTTTTCTAGAAGTTCCTTCGGAAAAATTACTCCAGTAGAATCCCCGATCGCAGTAAGCTCGAACGTCGTCACGCATTTGTTATAACCGATGTTTGAACGGGATTCAAGTTGCGATCAGGTCAGCATTTCCTCGAACTCGTCGTCTTTGCTCTCAAATCGACACTAAGCCTGCAGCAGGAGGCGGGCATATCTATATTCTGCGCGCAGCTCGCCCGTAAGAAGATCTCCGCTCTCTAGCTTTTCGTGAAGCCTCTTGCGGAAATTAGAACAGGAAGTTCGCCCAAAGCAGAAGATCAGAATACTCTGTAATTCACCCTCAAAATTCAGTTTCCCACTGAGATTTAAAATAAACATTTGTCTCTTCTGTTTTACGGAGTGGTATTAGTCCCGATGATTTTTGCGGCTTCAAGAAATTTTTCCAGTGCATCCAAAGCAACAATTTGATCGCCTTCAAGCCACGATTCATTGAATTCGCTTTTCCCAAACCAAGAACAAATCTCCTTCCGTGAACGCTCCGAGGAATCCCTAGCATAACAAAGAAGTAAATCCAGTGCATGGGCCGAATCGTCCATTCCCATCCCTCCGTCCAGGCTCTCGATGATGAAATTCTCGTCGTGCGCAGGAACCCCGGTAAGCTTAATTCCTTAGCAGATCCAGCCACTCCGGAGTCCCTCACATTGCCGGTCATAGATCAGGTTCTTGAGACTGGCTTGCTCACCCCCCAATCGATAAGTCATTTCCTACCAAAGCCTCCACTCCCAACCGCGTCCTTCCAAGGCCCTTTTGGAAGGCGTCCTCGAATTCTATTTCAGGCAAAACTTATGCTTATTGGATCGCAGAAAGATCGCCCTGAATCGCGCGACGGTGGTAGAGGAACTCAAAGAGGTTTCCTTCGTGCGGTTGCTCCCACTGGACACGATTGGTCGGGAACGGTCCGATGTTGAGGCGCTCGATATTAGGGCTCAGCATGAGGTCCTGAATCCACTCTTTGTTCCCGGTGAAAGCACTCACGACTAGAGTCTCGCCGATGTTAGCGAGCATCTCGGACTGTGGCATTTCGACGATGCTCGCGTAGGGAAACATGAACTCGGTATTGGCAAGTGGGTGATCCTTGTCATCGCAGGCGATGAGCGTCGGGCAGAGGTAGGTCTGATCAAAGGCCTCCGCCTTCCGAGCCCCGGAACGATGAGCGGCGGTGACATCGCGTGCGCCTTTTTCTTTGAGATGATCTTCGATCATACCATCGATTCCCTCGGCCATCGCAGTGTTGGCGAAACCACAAAGAAGAGCATTGGAATCATCACGCGCGAGCGGTTTGACTTCGGCGAGCTTGGCTGCAAGCGCTTCAGCAATTTCAGCCCCATGCGATGGCACCAAGATGGCTGAAGTGTTAATACAACTGCGGCCACCATTGGCAGCAATGGAAGTAACGAGAACGTCGAGATAGTCTTCCCAGCGGTCAATGAAGTCGTCGCCGATGAGAATCTTGGAGCGTCCAGTCCCGTGAACCTGGATGGTTTTGAAGGGCGCATATTTCCGCACGGTGACATCGGATCCGAAGGAAATGCCCGCTCCGCAGGAAGTCAGTAAGGTGTCGCCGCCTTCGTGAGTGGTGGGATAATAGCCAAAGGCTTCCTTTGGAAAACCGCCTTGGATCATGGCCTGCACGATGCGCAGTGGGGTGAAGGGATCTTCGCGTCCTGGCTTGAGCAGGACAGGAATCTTCATCACAAGCGCGGGAAGCCAGAGTGAATTGACCGCCGGAGCATTACTGGGAAGAGCGACGCCGAGCGAACTGGTCGCGGGATAGTAGTTCACCTCAAGGTCACCGACGGAAGTAATGCCACGGTCGAAAATTTCTAAAGGCATGCCACGGGTCAGGCCTCCAATCACGGTGCGAATCTGCGACATCGCAGCATGGATTTTTCCCATATTCATCTTCACCAAAGTGTGAGGAAGACGCGTGAGATCAGAGAGCGATTCAATGTAGTCCTGCGGGCCTTGCGTCGAGTCGCCACAAGGAAGTTCGGCGTGCAAGAAGAGTTCAGCAGCAGCCTCGCAGTAATCTGCAAGCGCCTCTGCGGGAATGGCATCGAGAGCCGCTTTCGACTCGGAAATGCGGAGAAGATCGCGACGAATGATCCCTGGGTTCGCGGTATGCGTAACGAGGTTTTCGTTCAGCTTGACATGGTCAGCGGACTCGTAAGTTTCGCCAAGGCGGAGGATAGGAATTTGCATCTTTGGAAAAAGTGAGTGGTTTGGTGGGCGGAGCTGGCGATTGGGTTTTAACGTTGAGCCCCTGGCTTTTTTGGAGTTTCTGCTCCGATTTTTAAAGAGGCTGGATTTCTTTACTATAGCAGAAGCGTAAACTCATGCGCTTTCTCTTATACATTAAGCTTGCGAAGATTCCTCATTATTAATGTGCAGTTGTGACTGCTAATCGCTAAAAGCTAATTGCCAACCCCTCAGACCATTTTAGTTAATAAACACCTTCAATAACTGCCTTGGTGCCAGATTGGAAAGGACGCACATCGCCAACACCGTCCCATGGAAACTCGTCGCACTCGGTGCGACGGATTGCTTCGTCGCGCTCAAGGAAACGAGGAACGAAAAACTCCTTCGTCATCGTGGTGAGCTCGACGCGGCCATATTCACCGTAGTCGACAATCTTGGTGGAATCCTTCGGATCGACGACCCGCAGAGTCGCACGGGGTTGGGGCGCATAGTAGGTCAGCGAATACTCACCGGGCTCGCGCTTTCTGGAAATGGCGAGGCCCATGAGGGTATTTCCGTAAGTGGGCGCGTAGTTGATCTTCCCTTCGAGAACTTCTTCTTGGATGAACTTCACATATTGCGGAGTCATGGTGGTGCCTCCAGCAAAGACGCCCCGGATGCCGGCATCGGCAAGGGACATGCGCAGCGAGAGACTCTCGAGAAGACGCGGAGTGGTGAAGATGCACTTAATGTCACGGTGACGTAAGATGGTGACAGCTTGATCGATTACGTGCTCTTGGTAGGCCTTCGCCATTTGCATCTCACCCATCCCGATGAGGCGCTTTACCCAACGAGGATCAAGATCGATGAAGTAGCACGCTCCCCCACGAATGTTCGCGAGGTGCTCGATCGCCATCCGGAGACGTCGGGGCCCGGTCGGTCCGACCATCAGCCAGTTAGCACCCTGCGGGAAAAAGTCGGGCCCGTAATGCTCAGAAAACTCGGTATAGTCGGTTTTGTAGTCCTCCCAACCGATGCGCTGCTTGGGCATACCCGTGGTGCCTCCCGTTTCGAAAACGTTGTAAGGACGGCCCTCAAAGGCCTTCGGGATAAACTTAGCCGGATCTTCTTTGCGCAGCACTTCATCATCGAAATTATCGAAATGAAGCATGTCAGCGAACTTCTTCACCTTTTCTCGAGGGTCCCAACCCGCTTCCTTGGCCCAATCGAGCCAATAGGGACATCCAGTCTCTGGCGAAAAGTGCCAGTTAATCATTCCCCGGGTCTGGGAATCTAGTTGCTCCCGGGCTTCGTCGACAGTCAAAGTAGAACTCATAAGGTAACGTGTGCGCTAAAAAATACGTTACACTACACTTAGCCTAACAAGAAATTACCGCAAGCCGACTTTTCTCGGGAAATCAGTCTAAACGAGGTAAGATCTTCCACTTCTGGTAAGGCTCGGAGGAGGAATACGCCCTTTATGCACCCCATCTGACCAATCCCTCCGATGGCCGTTATCCCAAGTAGTAGAATAGAAGAGACACATGCCGGAGTGATTTTACGAGAGGGCAAAGCGGTGCGGGGGAGCGGTGCGGGTAGCGTGACCGAGCAGGGACGCAGCCATCTCGAAAAAGCACCCGGCTCGCTGAAAACTACAATCTGAACATTGAAGCGAAGATTTTTTTCGCAACAGCCGCAGGGGCCTTTCGAGACTGCTGATTGCGCCTTCAAGACTCTCTTAAAGGTGGGACATTAAATCCGTGCATTGATAGAATAATAAAAATATATTGAGTGATTTTTGAAATACTCAAGATGATTCTCCCTTTTTGTAACCATAATATTTAACATTAAAATTCTCCCAACCAAGTATGGAGAAAAGGTAAATGAGGGAGGGTTATATTAGTTTAAAAGTCCCTATCGTATTTCGGATCGGTGAGCGTCTTAAGGAAGGCGACAAGTGCCGCTTGATCCTCCTTACTCAGATTGAGCCCATTCTTGGAATGCTTCGCCAAGTTAGGAGAAAGTGACGGACTCCGGTGCATCGGGCCGCTGTAATGAGCCACCACTTCTTCCAGAGTCCCGAAGCGACCATCGTGCATGTATGGCTCGGTGAGTCCGACATTCCGCAGGCTCGGGGTCGAGAAGACGTTCCTGTCACGCTCCTCGCCCGTGACCTCAAATCGCCCGTGATCCTTGGTCGGTTTGAGTCCGTTATTGTGAAACTGGTGGTCGGAGAAGTTCGCGCCGCCGTGGCAGTGGAAACAATCAGCTCCGAACTGCTGGCTGCGGGGCTCGTTCTCGGTAAAAAAGAGTTCCATCCCCCGCTTCTCAGCAGCGCTGAGCTCCAACTTACCTGCCATCGCGTCATCGAACTTTGAGCCATAGCTAGTGAGGGTGAGAACGTAGTTTTCGAGCGCTAGCCCGATCTTTTCTCCGGTGATTTCTCCGGGACCAAAGGCCGCCTCGAACCCCTCTCGGTAGCTTTTTTGGTTGTTCAATCTCCGAAGCACGGAAGGCATTCGGGCCGCCATCTCCATGGGATCTTCGATCGGCTTCAACACTTGCTCGCGGAGCGACTTCGCACGCCCGTCCCAAAAGAAGGACGACTTCCAAGCGAGATTAAAGAGCGGCATCGAGTGGCGTCTCCCGAAGCGCCCCTCAAACCCGCGCGCGATGGGGATCTGATCAGTGAAAGCCAGGTGTGGTGCGTGACAAGCCGCACAAGAGACGGTGTTATCGATCGAGAGGAGGCTCTCAAAAAAGAGCGTTTCCCCGAGTGCTACCCGCTCTTTTAAAAGAGGATTATCGCGTGGCAAGAGCGGGAGCGGAAAGCGGCGGCTCGTTTTAAAAGGATAGCTCTCATACTTCGCCGGGAGATAAAGCGGCTTCACCGCCTCCTGCGGAAGCTCGGCAGGCGAGTACGTCACGCCGATGACTGCGAAGGCGCTCTGGGCATTCGCCACCAGGGCACTGGCAATAGCATCGCCCGGATGCGAGTGAGTCGAAGAACCATCTTGCTCGAAAGAAAGCGAGCGGGTCCCGTGGAGGAGATGCTTCACATCGAGCGACAAGCCCAGACCCGTCATCTTTTTTACCTGAAAGTCTGCCGCGAGTTGAAGCCGGTTGAGATTATTATCATTCGCAAGGTGATAGACGTAGCCCTTCAGATCATCCCCCGCGCGATACCGCCCCTCGACAGCCATGAAAATGTAGCCGCTCGCCCAGTCCCAGTGGAGCTGATTGAGATTCGGATTCAGCGGATGATCCGCCGCGAGCTTCGCCGGATCAGCATGATTCGCAGGCTGAGGCACTCCAACGGAAAAACGAATCGCCCGGTAGCGTCCCTCCGGGACATCATTTACCATGAAGCTGCTCCGGCGCTTCCCCACATCGAGGTAGGCGAACTGCTCCCCAAGTTCGAGCCAGCTACTGTCCTCCTTCTGGACCGCGAACTCACTCAGGAGATAGCTCAAGCGTGTGACCGAGAAGGTCTCCGCTCCCTGATACTTGATCGCATCAAGCGTCAGCGGCTTCCCTGCGAAACGAGGAAGAATCTCCACCCGCAAGCTTCCAGCCATTGCCGGAAACGCCATAAGAAGGAGGAAAAGTCGAATCATCAATAGGCGATAGCACAAGATACTCCCCTCCGCATCCGCAAAGCTAAGATCATTCTTTCTCTTCACCGCCGAGAATCTCGCTGAGCTTCGCTGCGCTTTCCGCATCCATTTCCAGAATTTCACTAAAATTCTTTCCCTTAGCCTCCTGCATCACCGCGAGTGGCTCCGCCCAGCAGCTCGCAACTTCGTACTCTTCTAGAAAAGCCATCGGATCAATCCGGTTGAAATGATTCGCACTGCGCAGCTCATTGAGAACCACTCCCGCAATCTCCTGCCGCATGACATCGATTCCTATCGATTCTCGAATCTCAAAATGAAGCCCAACCTCCTTCTCGAGAGAAATGAGCTTGGCCATCTCAGCTCCGCGGGACACCACTTTACCAACCCGCACCGAAACATCACTCACCCGGGCGTAGAGACTCTGGACAACCTTCCCATCCGGAAGCCGATGACCCAGCACGATAACTTTTCCAGGATAGCCTTCCGCCTGACCCACGAAAAGGACGAGCCCATTCCCAGCCGCCGAAACCGAATCACTCACTCCGGCAGTTCCTCCTCCAGCGCTATTCAGTTTCGCGCCCAAAAGACCATTCGCACCGAAGCCCTCCTCTATAATCGCGAAGTCACCGAGAGGGTTCTCAAACGCCCTTGCCACCGGTAATAAGTAGAGGTCAATCCCGCTGAGCAAATTCAGATTCGGAGCAAACTCCATTGTAACAAACTCCCGCAGCTCCACCTCGCCATTAAGCGCGATAGGATAGCCCGGCACAGCGTCCGCTTCCTGCCAGTTTCGTAGCGAGTGGGCGTAGTAATTGGGGCGCTTCTTCGTCATCATGACTCCCAACGTTAAAAAGGTCAGGCCCAGAAGAACGAGCCCTGCCACGATGACTTTTCCGCGTGTGAGTTTCACGTCAGCAAGCATCGGCCATTTTTCAGATTTCAACAAGCTCACGAAATTTGACGGAACAAGATTTGCCCCCTACCCTCTTAATATCATGAAGATGGCAATCCTCCTCGCGGCAATCGCGCCTCTCCTCCTCGTGAACTGCAAAAAACAAGATCCCATGGCCACCCAATCAACGCCTCCCGAGCAGCCTGAAGCAAAGGTCGAACTCACCAACGCAGAATGGAAAGAAAAGCTCACCCCCGAGCAATACCGCATTCTTCGCGAAGCAGGAACGGAGGCAGCCAATGGCGAAATCTACCATGAGTTCAAGGAACAAGGCACCGGATCCTACTTCTGCGCGGGCTGCGATACGAAGCTCTTCTCCTCAAATGAGAAATTTGATTCAAAGTGCGGCTGGCCTTCATTCTACGATCCCGCCGACGCTCAAAATATCGTCACGGATACCGACTTCGACCTTGGCTATGCCCGCACCGAAGTCCGCTGTAAGAACTGTGACGGCCACCTAGGTCACGTCTTTCTTGGCGAAGGATTCAACACGCCCACCGACAAGCGCTACTGCATCAACGGCACCGTGCTCAAGTTCGTCCCCGACTCGGTGGACAAAGAATAGTTCATACAACTAAGCCTCTTCTTCCTTTCCATGCGGCTCGGGGAGTCGCATGAAGGTCAATTCCTCGATCCGGCGGTCGTCTGCGCGGGTCACCGTCGCTTCGAATCCTTCCACCTCAACCTTTTCTCCCGCTTCAGGAAGGTGCCCCAATTGCTGGACGATGTAGCCCGCGATGGTGCTCACCTCGCCACTGTCGAGATCGAGACTTGGTTCGTGATCAGAAAGTTCATTGAGAGTGAGTCCGCCTTCCACCGTAAATTCATCTGCATTATGGCGGCGGAATTCGGTCGCTTCATCGACATCGAATTCGTCCTTAATATTCCCCACCAGTTCAGTCATGATGTTGTCCATGAAGACAAGACCCGCCGGATCGCCAAACTCATCCACCACGAGCGCAAGATGAACCCGCTAGGTAAGGAAGAACTTTAACAGATCATCCAGCTTCATGATCTCAGGGACCACTTTGATCTCCCTCTTGATATGAAGAAGATCCTTGTCGTCCTCATTCATGAGCTTCAGCACGTCCTTGATGTGAATGAGACCCAGAGTTTCATCGAGATGTCCCTTTACCAGGGGGAAACGGGTATGCGTCGCCTTGATGGCAAACTCGAGGTTCTCCGGAAATCCTTTTTCGATATCAAGAAAAACCACTTCGCTCCGGGGTGTCATTACGTCCTTGACTGAAATGTCGTTGAGTTCAAGCGCATTGATGAGAATCTCACGCTCGGTTTCGGTCACCTCTTGCTCACGCTCGCTTTGCTCCACCAGCATCGCGAGCTCTTCGGAACTGTGGACCGCTTCGCCCTCGGAGACCGGGTCGATCTTGAAAATATTCTTCAGCAAGAAATTCGCAGTGCCATTGAGAATAAAAATGACCGGCCGGAAAATCCAGTAGAAGATATGGAGCGGTCTCGCGATTACCAATGTCGTGCCAAGTGACTTACGAATAGCGATCGACTTTGGCAGTAGCTCCCCAATCACCACATGAAGGAAAGTGAACGATCCCATCGCCACTGTATAAGAAATCCCTTTAATAACCTTCTCTGACAAGTCCAGCGACACCAAAGAAGGTGCGACCAAACTCTTGATGAAGGGCTCTCCGAGAAATGGCAGCGCCAAGGAAGCGATGGTAATCCCGAGTTGGTTCGCCGAGAGGTAACCATCAAGGTTCCCCACCACGAACTTGGCAATCCCGGCCCTCTTCGGTTTGCTCTCAAGCTCTCCTTCGATCTGGCCCGGACGGACCTTCACGATGGCAAACTCTGATGCCACGAAGAAGGCATTGAGAAGTAGAAAAAAGGCGATCCCTAGAAGATAAAGTCCAGCTTCTCCCCACGTGGGATACTCCGTCGGAATTTCAGACGACGCTGAAGCCAATATAAAAGGAAGATCGATCATCATCGCCGATTAGATCTTTTCATAAACACCCGTGTCTCGCTTCTCGAGCACCGTGAAGCCCGCCTTCTTGGCGTCAGAAGTGGAAAAAGGCTTTGCGACCGTCCTGGGCGAACTGACCTTTGAGATCACCTTGCGCACAGAATTCTTGCACATGGGGCACTTCTTAAGCGCCTCACGGTCAATGGGACGGAAAAGCTCAAAGCCTTTTGAGCAGATCCGACAGCTAGAGCCCGGCTCATCCGGACTTTCAGAAAGGTATTCGTATATAGGCATGGGCGGAGCCAGATCGATGACCGTGCGGGGCACGTCACTTTTCCTGACGACCCATGTAATACTCTACCAGGAGGACTTTGTCACTCCAGGAATGAGGCCGTGGGAAGCCATCTGACGAAAGGCAATCCGGGAAAGACGGAAGCGGCGGAGGAATCCACGGCGACGTCCAGTCACTTCACAACGGTTCACCAAACGAGTCGGGCTAGCGTCACGAGGAAGCATAGTGAGACCGACATAATCTTTCTCCTCCTTCAACTGGTGACGAAGGTCTGCATATTTTGCAACGGTCTTAGCTTTGCGCTTGTTGCGCTCTATCCAGCATTTTCTTGCCATGGGGCGGGAAGAACTATCGATTTTGGCCCCGAAAGCAAGCCACAATTGTAATTATTCTTACTTAGACCCGCTTTGACATTGCTTGAAGGCCCATCTCCAGCGTATGCCCGACCTCATGGAACGTCCTGATGGCCGCACAGTTACTGATCTTCGCCCTATTTCCTTCACTCCCAACGTCGCCCCCCATGCCACTGGCTCGGTTCTCGTTTCTTTTGGAAATACCCGCGTCATTTGCGCGGCAACTGTTGATGAAAATGTTCCTCGCTGGATGAAAATGCAGGGAGTCAAGGGCGGCTGGCTCACCGCCGAGTATTCCATGCTCCCCTATTCTACCCACGATCGCAAATCACGGGACATCTCCCGCGGTAAGCTCGATGGCCGCTCCTCCGAGATCCAGCGCCTCATCGGTCGCTCGCTCCGTGCCGTCGTCGATCTCAAGAAAATCGGTCAACGCACGATCTGGGTTGACTGCGATGTCCTCCAAGCCGATGGAGGCACCCGAACCGCCTCGATCACCGGAGGAATGGTCGCCGTGGCCATCGCACTCAATAAGCTCATGGGCGAAGGAAAGCTGAAAGACTTCCCTATCAAGAAACTCGTCGCCGCCGTCAGCGCAGGCATTTATGAAGGAGAAGCCATCCTCGATCTGAATTACCCTGAGGACCGCGACGCCGCAGTCGACTTCAATATCGTCATGACCGAAGACGGCCAATTTGTGGAACTTCAGGGCAGCGGCGAGGAATCGACTTTCAGCCCCGCTGAAATGACGGCAATGCTGGAACTCGCTCAAAAAGGGATCGAAACCCTCGTGACCCTTCAGAAAGAAGCGATTATTGCAGCAGACCAAGCCGGCCCGGCCGATCTCGATAGCCTAAAGGACGCTTTTCAATAGGACCCAGGCCTTTTCTCTTGCCGTGACATCCCTGCGGCGTAACTTCCAGATGTGAGGAATGTGTTTTTGCCCTCCTCCACTTAAAAAACCGGCCCGATTCCTCGAAAAAAGGCCAAATTATACCAAAGTAATGAAATTAACTAAAAAATTGATGCGCAAGGGCTTCACTCTCGTGGAGCTCCTCGTTGTTATCGCCATCATCGCTGTCCTTGCAGGACTTGCGACTCCGGCGATTCTCAAAGCCAAAAAGAACGCTGACAAAGCGAAAACGATCAACAATGCCAAGCAGATTGGTATTGCGATGAACGAGTTCGACAGCAGCTACGACAGCTATCCTTCCGAGGATACTCGAATCCAGCTCGAAGAGGAAGGCGCTGAAGTACCCAGCGGCGACGACGCTAATGCTTACTTTGCCCAGCTCATCGTTGGCCTCTCGACTGACAGCGAGAAAATCTTCTACGCCAAGGGTGTAAAAGGAACCAAAGAAGGTGACGATGTGACCAAGAACCGTGATGATGTCCTCAAGCGGGGTGAAAATGGATTTGGCTACGTGATGCTCTCCGGCTCACAAGCCCTCTCCTCAAGCTACACCCGCAGCTCCACTCCTCTCGCCGTTGCTCCCCTCAAGTCAGGCGGACAGGATCCAGTTTTCGATTCTAACCCCTACGCGGGTGAGTATGTCTACCTTCGTGGTGACAACTCAGTTGCCACCGGAAAGATCTCGAAAGACGGCTCCGGAAAAGCCCTCCTTAAGGGACAAGGCCGTGCAAACCTCTTCACTCCTGGCCCGGACAGCGTCTGGGAAGAAGATGAGCCAGAGGTTAAGGCGCCTACCGGAATCGAATGAGAGTCTGGAATTTCTAGAAAACTCGAATAAACATCTAAACAAAGACGGACCTCTTGTAGGTCCGTCTTTTTTCTTTCCCGGTTTTCGCCTAGAGTATTGCTATGGATTCTCCCCTTTGGAAACGCGTTCGCGAACTCGACTGGTCCGATACCAGCGTATCTGAAAAGGAATCCCGCTCCGTCCAGAAGCTCCTTCAGGATCTTTCCTCGCACAAAGAAGCCCGCGCCATGAAGGCGAGCCAGAAGCTCTGGAACCTTCTCAAGCCCCCCAGCTCGCTTGGCCCCATCTTAAAGCCCTTCCTCTTCGAGATTCGCACAATTTCCACGCGTCCCGTCCAACGTGAAATCGATGATCTTGTGAGAAGAATCGAAGAATGCTAAAGGTCTATTTATCAGACAGATGCTACAGGAGCACAATCGCCAAGATCAAGGCCCCTAAAATCCCCATCCCCAAGCCGAACATGGCGCGCCCCATTCCATGCTTCTGCTTGAACGCCCCATCACTTTTCTGAATGCCCCGTATTGCGATAATCGAAATGATCAACGCCAAGGGCGCAGGAAAAATCACGAGCGAAAACAGACCCAAGTAGCCATCCCGAGCGGCCCACCGGAAGGAGTAGGCGCATCCCCGGATCTACTACTCGTTTGCCCAAAGACAATCAGCCGACTATTGCGGCGCTGGCTGGCATTTAAATCAGAAGGCCTACTATCGCTCAGCATCTAACTGCATCATGAAAGGCCTAAATCGGGTATCGAAAGGGAATTGTGATCCAGAATTTCTACTCCACTCCTAACGGATCTCAGTCTATGCTTTCTCCAATGAAGTGGTTCCTCTTTCTCATCCTCGCTCTCCCTGCTTTCGCGGTAGAACTTTCGCCCCTCGCTCTTCTCAAGGGCAAGCAGCCCGATCACCCGGCCCTCAAGCTCGGTCTCGAAAAACTCTCGCCCGCCGGAGCCCATGCCGCGATCACCAATAAAGCCTTTCTCGATTCCATCCCACCCAAACTGCGCCAATCGCTCACCCCCTACCGCGACACCCTTGCCGCCAATCTCCTCGCCGCCGGACACTCCAACTTCCCTGCTCCCGCCGGATACAATCGCCAAAGCCGCCTCGGCTGGTCCCTTTTCATCCACGATGATCTTCTCAAGAAGCATCCCCGCGAAACCAAACATGCCATCCACCTCTTGCACAACCAACTACAGGACATCATCGACCGCGTCCCCGCCCCCGCAGTCGCCTATTTGAAAAAAGTCCCTCTCTACTTTTCTCCCTCCGGCGATGGCCACGGCGGAGCTTGTCATCATCCCAGCTCAGCCTGGCTCAAGAGCAATAATTTCCCGGTAGAAATGGCGAAGACGGTTGAGTTCTCCAACATCCTCAACTTCGAGCGCGAGACCATGCGCATGCCCAACTTCACTCTCCACGAGCTCGCCCACGCCTACCACAACCATCTCCTCGGCGACGACCATCCCGGCATCCTCAAGGCCTATCAAAATGCCCAAAAAACCGGCCGATTCACCAACCTTCCCAAACGTAGCGGCGATCCCAAAAAACCCCTCCGCGTCAGCAACGGACCCACCTACGCCATGAGTAATCAGATGGAATACTTCGCCGAAACCACGGAAGCCTTCTTCGGCGCAAACGACATTACCCCCTACAACTACGCCTCGCTACGAGAAATGGACCCCGAGGTCATCCCGGTTTTGGAAAAAGTCTGGGGCTTTAAAAAATCCAGCAACCTCCTCCTCTCTTCCCACCGCATTCTGTTCCTCGGCGATTCGATCACCGCCTCACGCGGCTACCTCGTCGATCTTCAAGCGGCCCTCCACCTCGAGGGCTTCGCCCCCGAAATTATCGCCTGCGGACTCTCATCCGAAGGAGTCACCGGACTCTCCGAGCCCAAGCACCCCTTCCCGCGGCCCAACGTCCACGAACGCCTGACCCGCGCCCTCTCCAAGGCCAAGCCCGATCTAGTGATCGCCTGCTACGGCATGAACGATGGCATCTACCACCCCTTCTCGATAGACCGCTTTCAGGCGTATCAACAGGGCATCCAGAAACTCATCAACGAGGTCACCGCTTCCGGTGCCAAGCTCATCCTCGTCACGCCTCCTCCTTTCGATCCCAAGGCCACCAAGAAGATCGCGCCGATCAACGCGAAAGAATTTCACTGGAATCAGGTCTATGAGCACTACGACCGCGATGTCATCGCCACCTATGCCCGCTGGGTCGTGGCCCAAAAAGATCAAGTCGCCGCCGTTGTCGATACCCACACTCCCATCAACACCATCGTCAACGAACGTCGTCAAAAAGATCCCACTTTTGCCCTTTCAAAAGACGGCGTTCATATCAACCGGGAAGGCCACCGCCTGCTCGCATCCGTCATTTACAAAAGCCTCATGGGCAAGCCAATACCCGAGCTCTCCGACGAACTCGTCAGCTACTACAACCAACGTCAAAACATTCTCGCGCCCGCATGGCTCTCCCACATCGGCCACCAACGCCCGGGAGCGAAAGACGGCCTTCCCTTACCAGAGGCCCAGGCCCGCGCCGCCCATGTTCTTCGCTAACCCCTCCCAAGCCATGCGCACCCTCCTCTTCCTCGCACTCTTCTCCCTCGCCCACGCCGATGAAAAACCCAACGTCCTCGTCATCCTCGCCGATGACCTAGGATTCTCCGACCTCGGCTGCTATGGCTCTGAAATCCAAACCCCACATCTCGACGCCCTTGCCGAGAATGGCCTTCGTTTTACCAACTTTTACAACACCGCCCGATGCTGGCCCAGCCGCGCCTCCCTCATGACCGGCTACTATCCTCAGCAGGTCCAACGCGACGTTATCAAAGGCCGAAAAGGACCCAAGCGGGGCAAACGTCCCTCCTGGGCACCCCTCGCCCCCGTCCTTCTCAAGCCCGCCGGCTACCGCTCCTACCATATCGGAAAATGGCACATCGATAGCACCCCCATCGCCGCCGGATTTGATCGTTCCTACTACCTCGGGGACCAAAGCCGCTTCTTTAGTCCCCAAACCCACCACCTCGACGACAAAGCGCTCCCTCCCGTCAAAAAAGGCAGCGACTTCTACGCCACCACCGAGCTTGCCAATCGAACTCTCGCGTTCCTCAGCGAGCACGAAGAAAAACACCCCGAAAAACCCTTCTTTACTTACCTCGCCTTCGCCGCGCCCCACTTCCCCCTCCACGCCCTTCCCTCCGATATCGCGAAGTACGAGAAAATCTACACATCCGGCTGGGAGAAACTGCGCGCGAAACGTCATCAAGAAATGGCCGCCCTCGGATTCCCAAAAATTAAACTCTCCCCCGTCATGAAGGACCTCGGACCTCCCTACCACTTCCCCGACCACCTTATAATTCTGGGAGAAAATGAAGTCAACCGGCCCCTCCCCTGGAACTCCCTCAGCGAATCCCAACAAGCCTTTCAGGCAAAAAAGATGGCCCTCCACGCCGCCATGATCGACCGCATGGATCAGGAAATCGGACGCGTCATCTCCCACCTCAAAAGAACAGGCCGCTTCGAAAACACCCTTATCTTTTTTCTCTCCGATAACGGCGCCAGTGCCGAAATCATGGTGCGCGGCGACGGCCACGACCCCGCCGCCCCCATGGGATCCGCCCCCACCTACCTCTGCCTCGGCCCCGGTTGGTCCACCACTGCCAACACGCCCTTCCGAAAGCACAAGACCTGGACGCACGAGGGCGGCATCTCCACCCCGCTCATCGCACATTGGCCCAAGGGCATCACCGTAAAAAATGAATTCCGCCACACTCCCGGCCACATCATCGACATCCTCCCCACCGTCCTCGACCTCGCTGGCGCAATGCCCCTCCTTGATTCTCCCGCCCTTCCCGGCAAGAACCTCGTCCCCTTCTTTAAAAATGATCCCAAGAAACACCACGACTTCCTCTGGTGGTCACACGAAGGCCACAACGCCATCCAACAAGACGGTTGGAAAGCCGTCCACAGTCACGAGGAACCTTGGGAACTCTACCATCTCACCAAAGACCGGAGCGAAACCGAGGATTTGGCAAAAAAGCACCCCAAGAAACTCCAAAAACTCAGCGCCCTTTGGAAAAAGAAGGCCGGCGAGTATCTCGCGGACGCTGAGAATCGAGGCTAATCACCGAGCAAAACAACCCGGTAGAACTGCCTTTCGAGGTTCCGATTCTCTAAAGAGACGCTTATGGCGTTATAATCATTTATATTAGTCCAAGCTCCTTCGCAAGTGATGCTGGTAATTGTGCCACATCCGCAAAAGGGAGACGGCCTGAGCATAGAAAGACGCTCGCGAGAAAGAGTTGCTCTCTTTTCCCGCTTGAAACGTTTTTAAAATACCCGAGTCTTTCGAACCATGAACGATCTTTCAAACGCCGTCAGCATTCATCCCTATTTTCGCGTCCAAGAGGGCAAACTCCAAGCCTTCAAGGAATTGATGGACCGCTTCGTCGCTCGCACCTCGACAGAAGAAACCTGCTTCTACTACGATTTCTCCGTCTGCGGAAACATCGTCTTCTGCCGGGAAGCCTACGCCGGTGCCGCCGGATTGCTGGCCCACCTCGAAAATGTCGGAACCTGCATCGAGGAAGGTCTCACAATCTCTGAACTCATTCGGGTGGAAGTGCATGGCCCCAGCGAGGAAATCGCAAAACTCCGCGAGCCCCTGGCTGAACTTGGCCCTGATTTCTACGAGCACGTCACCGGCGCTCAGTTCTAGAATAGACCCTCATTCCGGAGAGGATTCGATAGAGACATTGCGCTGACTCATTTTCAGCATTAGCATCAGCGTATGCCCACGAAGAAAGATATCCAAGATCTCTACTTCATGGACGCTCGCTTCAAGCTCCTTGAAATCGCGTCCTTTCTAGATCGCGTCGATCGCCACGATGGCGAAGTCGACTTCCGCCACCCTGCCTTCGCCAAGGCATTGGAAGCGATGCAAAACCCTCCTCCCGAAACGACGCGCGCCCAAGCCGTCCATCTCGCCTTTTCCGATCACTCGACCGTCCCAGCAGAGAGCGCCGGGATTCAATTCGCCCTGGGAGCGCATCACAATGAACCTTGAAAAGATTCCTTTTTAGGGTGAAATTGCTTCCGTGAAGACGACTATTGATATTCCTGATGACCTCTTGACTGGCCTGATGGAGTATACTGGGGCTAAAACCAAGCGAGATGCCGTCGTGCAAGCACTCGAGAAATATCATCGCCGGGAAAGAGTTGAAGCCTTTATCAAGAGGATAAAAGAGCACCCCTTGGACATACCAAGTAATGACGAAATCGAAGCTGCCGATGTCGTAAAGGCAACCCGCCGACTGGAAGTATCCCAATCCCGGGCCCCTGAAGCATGAGCTTGGTTCTTGTTGATAGCTCCATGTGCATTGCTTATCTTCGGCAGAAGCTGAGTCCAGAAGCGGATGCGACACTAGCCGAACTTTTTCTCAGCGATCACCTAGCGATCACCCGACTTATTTGGATAGAACTTTACTGTGGAGTCCGGAGTAAAAGAGAGGAATCCGAACTCGCCAACTTCATAAGCGACGTGAGGATGCTCGATACCGACGATCAATGCTGGAAAGAGTCAGCACGGATTGCTCGACTATGTCAGCACAAAGGAGTCAACGTCCCCCTGTCCGACATCCAAGTTCAAGCTTGCGCCAACCGATACGGGGTCGATCTTCTCCATAACGACAAACACTTCGACCTGATCCAAAGCAGCCTTTCTTAAAATTATGCGCTACATCGAACCACATGCCCACATGGTCAGCCGCTCCACGGCGGACTACCAGAACATCGCGCAAGCAGGCTGCGAAGCACTCTGTGAACCCGCTTTTTGGGCCGGTTTTGATCGGGCTTCCCCACAGGGGTTCTTCGACTACTACCGCCAGCTCACCGAATATGAACCCGCTCGCGCGGCGAAATTCGGCATCAAGCATTTCTGCTGGCTCTGCATCAACCCGAAGGAAGCAGAAGACCCGGTCTTCGCTCGCGAAGTGATGGCGCTCATTCCCGACTTCATCGATAAGCCGAACGTGCTTGGCATCGGAGAAATCGGCCTCAATAAGAACACGAAGAACGAACTCATGATCTTCGAAGAACATTTGGAAATCGCGAAGAAGTTCAACCGTCCCATTTTGATCCACACCCCTCATCTCGAGGACAAGCTCAAGGGCACGCGCCTCATCCTCGATGCCCTCAAAAACGCCAACGTCGACTGCGACCGCGTCATCGTGGACCACGTTGAGGAACACACCGCCCCGCTCGTCCTCGATGCCGGTTACTGGGCCGGCATGACTCTTTACCCCGAATCGAAATGTTCCCCGGCACGCGCGATCGACATTTTAGAGACCTTCGGAATGGAGCGTATTTGGATGAACTCAGCTTGTGACTGGGGCATCTCGGATCCGCTTGCAGTGATCAAGACCGCGCTGGAAATGAAAAAACGCCAGCATTCTGCCGAAATCGTTGATAAGGTCATTTTTGAGAATCCCAAAAGATTCCTCTCCCAGTGTCCCAATTTCAAACTCTAGCCGCCAAGGGCTAATCCCCCATGACGCCTTTTGACCGCATCGCTTTTGTCGCGATCTTCGCATTCGCGCCCCTGCATGCGACCCCAGTCATCAGCGAGTTCCTCGCCCGGAACGCCAATTCTCTGGTCGATGGTAACCGTGATTCATCCGATTGGATCGAAATCCACAATTCCGCAAATACTTCCGTCGCGTTGGAAAACTACCACCTGACCGATGATCCCGATCAGCTCAAAAAATGGGCCTTCCCCTTAGGGACAAGCCTCACTTCGGACGAACGGCTCGTCGTCTTCGCTTCTTCAAAAAACCGACTCTCCGACGAGCTCCATACCAATTTCTCACTCTCGGGCTCAGGTGGCTACCTCGCCTTGATCGACCCCCAGGGAAACGTCGTTTCAGAATTTACCGATTATCCCGACCAACAGGACGACACCTCCTACGGTATCAGTAGCAGCGGAACGGTTTCTTACCTCTCCCCCACCCCCAACAACGTAAACGGCCCGGCCCTCAGCGGCTTTGTCGAGGACACCGTCTTTTCCCACAAGCGGGGATTCTACGACGAGCCCTTCTCCGTCGCGATCACCTCAGCAACTCCCGGAGCGATAATTCGTTACACCCTGAATGGCACGAAACCGAATTCCTCCTTCGGATTCGTTTACTCCTCTCCGCTTCGGGTCACCTCGACCACCAACCTCCGGGTCGTCGCATACAAGGACGGAATGGTTTCAACCAATGTCGACGCGCAGACTTACCTTTTTACCGGAGACATCGTGGACCAATCTGACATGCTACGCGCCATCACGAGCTCGCCGACCTACAAAGATGAGGTTCACGAAGGGCTCAAAGGACTGCCGGTGGTTTCTCTTTCGTTTCGAACGAGCGACGTTCTCGGGGGCTTTGGAATCTATCGCAATTATGAGCAAAAAGGGAGAACCAGTGAGCGTCAGGCGCACTTTGAATATTTCGACCCCAACGATCCGCTAAACTCGACTCACGAACCCGGCGGGGTGCGGATCCACGGAGGCAATTCACGGGAACATCCCAAGAAAGCCCTCCGGCTCTATTTCAGAAACGACTACGGCGACTCGCGGCTTCGCCACGAAATCTTCCCCGACTCCAAGGTAGACACCTTTAAAAATCTCCTTCTCCGTGGTGGAGGTCACGATGCCTGGACATTCCAGGAGGACTGGGATCAAGCCACTCTCATTCGGAACGAATTTCTTCATCGGGTGCAGCTGGGAATGCATCAGCCCTCCCCGCGTGGCCACCACGTGAACCTTTTTCTGAATGGCAACTACTGGGGCATCTATGAACTCCAAGAACTCCCCCACGCTGAGTTCAATGCCGACCATCAAGGCGGCGAGGCCGAGGACTGGGACGTCGTGAAACACGGCGGCGAGGTCGAAGGGGGAAATGATACTGCTTGGAATGAACTGATCGCCTTGGCCAATGCTGGAATTGATACCGACGCGGACTACCAAGCGATCCAGGAGTATCTCGACCTCGACCATTTCATCGACGCGATGATCCAGCGCATCTGGGCCAGCGACGAAGACTGGCTTTCGCCTTTTTTTATCAAGGGGTTCGACGTGAGCACTTTCTTCGATGACAAGAATTGGTATGTCGGCCGCAAGAGCAGAAATGGCACGTCGAAGTTTTTCTTCTATTCCTGGGATGCCGAGATGTCGATGGGCATCCCCTTCGCCGGTGAGCGGGTCTTCAACAATGACTTCTCACGCATCGACACCGCAAATTCACCAGGCGCCATTTATAATGCCTTGCGTCGCCATCAGGAATTCCAAGTCCGTTTCGGAGACCGCCTGCACAAGCACCTTTTCAACGAGGGGGTCTTAACTTCATCGAAGCTTCAGCCCCTCTGGGATTCCTACTCATCCCTTCTCAATGCACCCATCGTGGCCGAGTCCGCTCGATGGGGAACAGAATTTTGGGGCGGGGAGAGAAACTCGCCCATGACCCGAAACAGCGACTGGCTCCCAGCCGTCAATTGGGTGCGTAATAATTTCCTCATCAACCGTCCTCCCACCGTCATCAGCCAATTCCGCGCGGTCGATCTCTACCCGGACATCGTCGCCCCTTCCCTCTCTCCCTTTGGAGGAGATTCGACTTCGCCCGTCTCTTTCTCGATGTCTTCCACCTCGGCCGGATCCACCATCTACTACACTACCGATGGCACCGATCCACGAACTCCCGGATCATCATCTATCTTGAGCCTTGTCGGAGAAGATCACGTCGTAAAAGTCATTATTCCTACTTCGGACATCGACGATGAAATCGGAACCAGTTGGCGGAACTCTGCCGAACCATCAAACATCGATGACTGGACCTCAGGGACCAATGGAGTGGGCTACGAGGCGAGTCCAACGAACTTCATCAACTTCACCAACCGGATCCGCACTCAGGTCAGCATGCGGAATATCAACTCCTCCGCCTACCTCCGCTTTTCCTTCAATATTTCCGACCAAGAAAACCTTGATGCCATCACCAGCCTTAGCCTGGGAATACGATATGACGACGGCTTCATCGCCTATCTCAATGGCACCCTTGCAGAATCAGAAAACGCCACCACTGCAAACTGGAATTCAAGCGCCTCAGAAACCCACAACGATTCAGCCGCTCTCAACTATGTTAATTTCAACCTCACCGACGACCTCGGCTCCCTTCAAATCGGCGAGAACGTCCTCGCCATTCACGGCCTGAATCGCTCGACCACCAGTTCAGACTTTCTCATCCAGGCCACCCTTTTAGCAGACACCGGAAACCCGGAGGGGGGACTTTCGCCAACCGCCCTCACCTACGCATCCGAAGTTCATGTTTCCGGTAGCACCACAATCAAAGCACGAACGCTGGCGAGCGATGGAAGCTGGTCCGCCTTGACCGAAGCCAAGTATCTCATCGGCATCCCCGCCTCGTCCGAAAACTTGCTCGCGACTGAGCTCCACTATCATCCCCTGGACGCGAGCACCGCAGAGGAAATCGCCATTTCCACCAATCCCGATGACTACGAATTCATCGAGCTCTTAAACACGAGCAGTGATCTCATCAATCTAAGTTATTGCGTCTTCAGTCGTGGATTCGACTTTAACTTCCCCATCGATTCCACCCTGGCAGCAGGTGAGCGCATGGTCATCGTCAGCAATCGAGCCGCCTTCCTCGCCCGCTATGGCGCGTCCCTTGGAGACGCCATCGTCGGTGAGTTCGCCAACGATACCAAACTTTCCAACAAGGGAGAGAACATCATCCTCCTGGACGCCAAGGGGGCCATTATCTTTGACTTCGCTTACAACGACAAATCACCCTGGCCCGAGTCTCCCGATGGCGATGGCCCCAGCCTCGTTCTCAGCGATGTGACGAATACCCTCACCACCGAACTCGGAGATAGCGTGCGCTGGCAGCCGTCCTTCTTCGACAACGGAGCCCCGCAACAAGCCGACGAAGTCAGCTTCGACCTCTGGGCCCTCAAAACCTACGGACCAGACAATGGACCAACCACCGACCCCAACGCAATCCCCGCTGGAGCCAATGAACCCAACCTCATCCTCTATGCCCAGGGGAGCGACCTCAACGAAGGCCCCCTTTCCTTAGCCGCCATCAGCAACAAATTCCTCGCCCTCACCTTCCAAATCCGCACCGGTCTCCCTGACTACAATCTCGTCCCCCAACTCAGCCACGACCTGATCACCTGGGAAGCCACCTCCATCCCATCAGCGCCACCGCCAACCCCGCTGGCACCACCACCGTCACCGTCCGCGATCCTAATCCCGTCGCCCCTGGAACCACGCGCTACTTCAGACTCAGCGCCCAGCCAAAACTGTAGAGAAACGGCAACTCCGTGCAGATCCCTGCAACCCAAGAGAAATCCGTCAAAGCCCTTCCCTCACTCCCATCACATAGACCTCCATCACCCCTCAAAGTGCGCCAGGTCATCGAAGCTCCAATGATACCGGTTCACCTGCCCCAGAAAAACCGGGCAACAATCTTCGCGTTCCCACACACCGTCACCACCGTGTGAACCTCCTTCTCAAAGAACTCTCTGTGGCTCTTTAACTCCCAGTCTCCAATCTCAATTCCCGCTTTCCTCATCACTTCGACAGCCAACGGATGCACACCCCTCACTCGCCACCTCAAAGCAGGCCTTCAGGATGAAGCATGCGCTCATTCTTTCTGTTTTCCTCAAGTCTCAGATCGACATCTTCAAGAGACTCCGCTTAGCTTGGGTAAGATCTTTGCTGGTCGACACAAATCGCAAAGATTCAACTTGTTCAAGTTGAACCACTTTCCTTCGCCAATCATGAGTTCCAATTTTCCAAAAAATAAAAAGAATGTGGATTGGGGCACAGTCGCCGGATCAAGAAGAAAGAAACCCGACAAATCGCGCGGACTCGGCGGATTAATAATTAAAGGGCACCAAGAAAATCCTCTCAAACGAGAACAACAGAGAGAGCCAGGCTTCGAGGAATTCCAGGGTAAAACAAGCGGCCATCGCTCTACCTTTGCCTTTGGAGTAATTTTTCTTTTTGTCATGATTGCCGTCGGATGGTTCTGGCTCAATAATTAGTAGGCCATCCAACTTGAGCTCAAAGAGCTCATCGCTGTCGACAAGGTAGAGAAAGAGATCCTGGAAATGCGGGAGAAGATAGAGGACTCGTCCTTTTCCCACTTGCCCCACTTCTCGCTGCCGCTAAGAAAGTGTTGTGAAGCTCAACGCACAACAGCATCTCGCCTATTGCACCAACATACATCCAGCTGAAACGTGGGAAGAGACATTTCAAGTGCTTCAAACAGATGTTTTAGCTGTCCGGGACCGGGTCTCACCCAACCAACCGTACGCCATTGGCCTGCGCCTTTCAGCTCAAGCAGCCTCAGAGCTCATCGGCCCTGATGGAAAAAATCTCCGTCTCTTCAAAGCATGGCTCATTGAGGAAAATTGTTACGTCTTCACCATCAATGGATTCCCCTATGGGGCATTCCACGGAACGCACGTGAAGGAAAAAGTTTACCAGCCGGATTGGTCCAGCGAGGAACGTCTAACCTACACGAATAACCTCTTCATCATCATCGCGGAACTCTGCCCTGAGGAATCCGGAGGATCAGTCTCCTCGCTACCGGGTTCCTTCAAGGAATTTGAAGCCGATGAAGAACTCATCTTTTCCAACCTCTATTCCTGCGCCCAACTCATCGAAATGCTCTCGCTAGAAAATGGCAAAGATCTCCACCTCGGGCTCGAGCCGGAACCGCTGGGACATTTCGAAAACACCGAGGAGACGCTTACCTTTTTCGAACGCTTCAGCGCTTGGTGCGTATCGAATAGAAAAAGTGCAGAGCTCCTTAAACGTCGGGTAGGCATCAACTACGACACCTGCCACTTCGCCCTCGAATTCGATGACTGCCACACTGCTCTTGAAAAATTCGCCTCTGCCGGACTTCGGATTTCAAAAATTCATCTCTCGAACGCGCTCACCTTCGACCCCCAGAACTCCGAAGCCCTCGAAGCCATCCGCCAGTTCGACGAGCCAACTTACCTCCACCAGGTCATCATCAAAGGCGACACACTTACCCGCTTCAAAGATCTTCCCCTCTTCTTCAAGGCTCTTCAAACTGAAGACTTGAAACTTGAAACTCCGTGCGAAGCACGGTGCCACTTTCACGTCCCCCTTTACTCGGAGCCGCTTGCTCCCCTCGGATCAACGCTCGATCACGCGGAATCCGCACTTCTTTACCTGCGAGAGCATCCCGAGACCTGCCCTCACCTGGAAATCGAGACCTATACTTGGGGCGTTCTCCCTCAGCACCTTCAAAAGCCTCTCACTGACCAAATTAGCGCGGAATATGAATGGGTCCTAAACCATCGCTAGAATCTTCTGGTAAAGGGCCTCCAATTTAGGCGCTTCCAATCCAACCGCCTGAGCACGACGAAGGGGCTCGCCCCAAATCGCCTCCACTTCCACTTCCCGTCCTTCGACGAAATCAATCATGCTGGAAGGCCGATAAGGTCCCATCGGGTAGGTCCGATCCAGTTGGGTATTGGCAAAAGAATCTCCGATCTTAAAACCAAGAGACCGAGCCCCCGCGATCACCTCGGCCATCAAAGCCCTCACTTTTTCCTCCCCATCCGGCAGCGCGAGCAAAGCCTCCGTATCAATTCCGCCCTCCGTGATACAAAGCCCATTAAAAGGAACATTCCAAACCAACTTACGCCACTGCGACTCTCCCAAATTAGGCGAAACCACACACTTCACCTTCGCCTTTTCGAAAATCGCCGCCAGCTCCTCCAGTTCCGGAGTCACCCCCGGCAAGGCACAGCCCATCTCAATCGGCCCGCCTCCACTGTGACGAATCAACCCCGCCTCCAGCCGATTGATACAGACAAAGCATAAGGCTCCCATCACGCGCTCCGCTCCAAAAATTTCGCTCAAGCGCTCGGTATTCCCCAAGCCATTCTGCATCGTGAGAACAAGCGAGTTCTCATGCAGCATCGGCCCGATCACTTTTTCATAATTCTCATTAGCCGTCGTTTTCCACGATACCATCACCACGTCCACCTTCCCGACCTCCTCGGGAGTCCTAGCACACGTAACCTCCGGCAAAAGGATATCCCCATGGATGCTTTCCACCTTCAGACCCTCCACCCTCACCACTTCATAATTCGAACGCAGCAAAAAACGCACCTCGTTACCAGCCTCCGCCAAGCGAGCCCCATAATAACACCCCAAGGCCCCTGCTCCAGCAATCGCGAACGAACTCATCACAAAAATGATCTACCTTGGAATCTCCTTCGAAATCTTAACTGCCGTCGCAACCGTGTTCCGATGAATCTTTGCCGTGTATTCCTGCTGACGGTTGTAGCCGCCACCATAGAGAATCGCGACCGGGATATTATTTCGCATAAAGGCACGTAAGATCACCTCGTCCCTGCGGATAAAATCCTTCAAATCAAGCCGCATAAGCCCCAAGCGATCGTTGCGATGATTGTCGGCACCCGCTACCCAAAGAACGAGATCCGGAGAGAACACATCAAGCGCCGCTGCCAAGGTGGTGAACAGCTGCTTGAGATACATGTCGCCCTCCACATAGCGCACCGTTTCCACATCCATCGATCCATCCGACGAAGAGGGTGAATTGCGACCAACGTGAATCGAATAAGTGAATACGTTCGGATCATCATGGAGGATGTTATTGGTGCCATCTCCCTGATGAGCATCAGTGTCGACCACCATGATCTTGATTCCGGGCCGTTGAACCTGCAGATCACGAATAGCCACCGCAATATCATTGAAGACCGAGTAGTTTTCTCCGTGATTCTTAAACGCGCTGTGAGTTCCTCCCGCCAAAACCGCAGCCACTCCATCCTGAAGCGCGGCGTAACACGCTTGGCGGGTGGCTTCGACCTCCGTGGCACTCCTCGAGTAAAGTTTAGGCGTCACCGGGAGCCCCAGTTGGATCTGCTCTTTCAGATCGAGATGCCCATTGTATATCTTCGAGAGGTAATCAGCGTCATGGACTCGACGCAGGACATGGGCATCTGCAGCTCGGACCTCGAGCACGTCCTCCCCCTTCAACACGCCACTCTCAATGAGCATGTTCTTCGACACCTCGAATTTCTCCATTGGGAACGGATGCCCCTTTGGGAGATCGAGGTGAAATTCTGGAGAGTAAAAGCAGCGCATCTTATTTCTCGAGACAATCTCTCCCCGATGACGATCGCGAGCAAGTACCGATGTGGGCTGGAATTTTTTGTGAAAAGCCCTATTCTCCGCTTTGTTGACTCTACGCCTCGTCATACCCTTCCTTTCTCTCTTCGTTTTTCCGCTTTTTGGGCAGGATGGACCGAAGGTGAAGATCGCGCCCACGCCGCCGAATCCTTATCAATATCAGAAGACCATTTACCCTTGGAAGAAGTTCATCACCGCTACGGTTTTCTGGATTGGCGAACAGCCAACGCAAAACAATCCAACCCCGAATCACAAGTCCTCCTGGGATCAGAAATGGCAGATAAATTACGGGGGATACGATGACCCAAAACAGCGAAACGGATACCTCCCTCAGGGATTCGCCCCAAAGCTCAACCCTTTCTACGTTGCCCTCCCCTACAACGATTGCCTGAACCACGCCCAGCACAAACCCGAAGCCGGACGCGTCATTCCTTGGTTTAAACGATACAATCCGAAACCAGGCGACACCGTTTGTAAGGGACGCTGGCTCCAAATCATCTGCAATCGAAAAATCTGCTACGCGCAGTGGGAAGATTGCGGCCCCTTCACCACCGATGACCACGCCTACGTCTTTGGCAATGCCAAGCCAAAGACTACGCAAAACAAAGGAGCGGGCATCGATATCTCCCCCGCCGTGCGCGACTACTTTGGTGTCGGCAATATGGTGAAAGTCCACTGGCGCTTCATCGAGTTTTCACAAGTCCCTAAGGGACCGTGGTCGATGTATGGCACGAACAATCCCTTCGTGAACCAGCAAGCCGATCCCGATTTCATGGCGCGGATCCGCTACCACGACTACCTCCGAAAGAAACGAGACGAAGCATATCGGAGAAAGGACATCTCCCAGTCGAACTAGCTCACACTCGTGGAAGTGCGACCCTCGGAATGGGAGTCAATTTCCTGAGTCCCTCTCGAAACAAGCGACTCTCTCTGCATCAAAGTTCTTGCTTCCTAAGCGCTCCGGCATTAAATCCCCGCCCCGCTCTTGTCCAATTCACTTAAAATTGCTCTTCCGAAAGGAAGCCTCCAGGCACCGACTCTTCGACTTCTCGAAAAGGCCGGGTACAATATATATACCTCGGATCGTGGACTCCGTCCTTCTTCCGATGATGATTCCCTGGATATTTACATGATCCGCGCTCAGGAAATCGCCCGATACATCGATCAGGGATTCATCGACTGCGGCATCACGGGATTCGATTGGGCCTACGAAAACGATGTCGATCTTGTCGACCTCGCCGAGCTCCCCTACTCCCGCGCCACTGTGCGGCCAACTCGTTGGGTGCTAGTCGTTCCTGAAGATTCCCCCATCAAAACCGTCTACGATCTTGAGGGCAAGCACATCGCGACCGAAGGAATCGGCATCACCGAGCGCTACCTCAAGGAAAAGGGTGTCACCGCAAAGGTGGAATTCTCCTGGGGAGCCACCGAAGTAAAAGTTCCCGACCTCGTCGACGCCATCGTCGATGTCACCGAAACCGGCTCCTCGATCCACGCCAACAAACTGCGCATCGTCGACGAACTCCTACAATCCTTTCCCCACTTCTACTCCAGTAAAAAGGCCTTTGCCGACGACTGGAAACGCGAGAAAATGGAGCGCATGGTCATGATGATCAAAGGCGCCCTGGAAGCTCGCGACAAAGTGGGACTCAAGCTCAACCTTCCCGTATCCGCCCTCGACGCGGTCCTGGAAAAGATGCCCTCTCTCCGCCGCCCCACCGTTTCCAAATTGGCTGACGAAGAATGGGTTGCCGTGGAAACCATTATTTGTGAGAGCGTCGCCCGCTCACTAATTCCCGATCTTAAGGAACTTGGTGCCGAAGGCATTATCGAGTATCCTCTGAACAAAATCGTCCTCTAAACAGTTTCAACGGAACCGCGGTCCCAGACCATTAACACCAAATATTGACACCAGCTTACCATGGGTAATCTTAAAAAGCGTCGTAAGACCAAAATCAGCAAACACAAGCGTCGGAAGCGCATGAAGGCGAATCGCCACAAGAAGCGCCTCCGCTACAAATCCTAGCAATAGGATTTACGAGCCGTCTTGTGCCGCCGAGAGTTCGCTTTGTAAAACAAGCGAACGTCTAAATTTTCGCCATCGGGATCTCAATCCCGATGGCTTTTGTATGTACCCGACACTTATACCAAGTAGTGTTTTAAAAGAGATGAATGCCGGAGTGATTCCAACGCGCAGCGCTCTTACCTGACTATTTAAAAACATCTTTCCTCTCTTTTAAAATGCCGAGTGGTGTCATTCATTTCAAATGACATTCCTTCACTAAGCTCCCCTTGCTTCCTCCCCCCATCTCGATCAACTTAACGTCATGCCTGAACTCGCCGAGGTCGAACTTGCCCGCCGCCAATGGGCCGCCTTTCATGGAGAAAAAATCATCTCCATCGACACCCAGCCCAAAGCACGCATCTACCGCGACTGCCCCGCGCCAGCGCTCCGTATCCTCGACGGTAAAAAACTCGTTGGCTCCAAGGCCCACGGAAAGCGCATGCTCTTTTCCTTCGCCCCCGCGCTTCATCTCGAAGTCCACCTTGGCATGTCCGGTAAACTCTCAGTCGATGCCTCGGACCATTCCGTCGCGAAGCACGACCACCTCATCCTTCGAACCAAGAAAGCTGCTCTCATTTTCAACGACTACCGCATGTTCGGTCGGATCATGCTCCACGATCTCAGCGACCCCTGGACCCACTTGCCGCCTCAACCTCAGGATTCCAAATTCTCCGTAGCCTATTTGAGGAAAAAATTGGAGCGCCATCCCAAAAAGCCGCTGAAAGGACTTCTCCTCGATCAAGCCATCTGCCCGGGTATCGGGAACTGGATGGCCGATGAAATCTGCTGGAAACTGGGCCTGCACCCCGCCATCCACTCAGCGGAACTCGATGCCACCAGCCTGCGCAAAGCCATCCGCTTCGTCACCCTTGGTGCCCTCAAGCATGTCGCTGATAGGAATGAAACAGCCTCGACCACCGGATTCGCTCCCGGTTCCTACGTCGCCAATGTCCCCCCGAAAAACTGGCTTTTCCAACATCGCTGGAAAAAAGGCGGAAACTGCCCAGCCTGCAAAGTTGAGCTCTCCCGCGACACCATCGCGTCAAGGACGACCGCCTGGTGCCCTAGATGCCAAAAGTAAAATTCTTTCGATAATCCGATAAGGGTGGATTGCAAAAGAATACACCCCTTGATTCTTGTGTTTTGACGCCCGACCAGTCATGGGTAATAAAATTTTCCGCCACTGATAATGTCCGAAGTTAATCAACAAGTGATCGCTGACCGCCTCGGGCTTTCCCGCGCTACGGTGTCACGATGCTTCACCAATCACCCCGGAATCAGTGCGGTCACACGCGCCAAAGTTTTTCAACTGGCTGCCGAGATTGGATACACTCACCTCGAAAGCAGGAGCCCCTCCGTTCGAAAAAAGAAAAAGCAGGCCAACTTCAGCGTGCTCATTTGCAGTGAGACTGAAGAATACTTCCGCGAGGACTACGAAAGCCCCGGTGAAGAAATCCTCGTGGGCGTCTCCGAATATGCCCAAGTCAACGATATCCTCGTCGACGTCCACTTTATTTCGCCAAATGCTACTGATCTCTCCGACCCGGATTTTCAGAAAATCGCCGGCCTCAAGGACCGCAGCGGACGCGGCATTCTCCTCGTCTACCCCTTCCCCCCGACCGTCATTGCCCAATTGGCAAAACGCTTCCCTGTGGTCTCCACCGTGGACCAGGTCCAGACCACCGGAATCGATTGTGTCGACGTAAACCACTACGACGGCATCTCGAGAGCCATCGAGAATCTCGCCGCCGCCGGCCACGAGCGTATCGGCTTTTACACCAAGGATTATCCCATCGCCGCCACCTGGTCCTATCGTCGTCACAGCGCCTTTATTCAAAAAATGGCCCGACTGGAGCGCATAGTCTTTCCCGAGGATCTCATCGGCATCTTCCCCCGCGCCTTCGGAAGCACCGAAGCAGGAATCGAGGAAGTGTTCAAAAGAACGAAACAAGGAGTCTCCGCTTGGGTCTGCGCCGCAGACCACCAGGCCTATGACTTGATCGACGCGTTCGAAAAGAAAGGCCTCAGTGTTCCTAAAGACGTCTCCATCACCGGATTCGATGGCATCCAGCAGGACAAAAACAGCCCGACGCTCAACACCCTGGAAATCCCCTTCCGATCCATCGGCACGACCGGTGCCGAGCGACTTGCTGCACGCGTTCACAAACGCTTCGGCGGCACCCAGCACGTCTACATTTCCGGGAAGTTCCGCAAAGGAAAAACCGTCGGCCCGCGCGCCTAGATCACTCCCCGCCCTCAAGGGCCAAAGGTCCGATCTAATACCAAGTAGTAGAACAGAAGAGGGTATAACGCAGATCAGGGTACTTGTCGCACCGTCGTTCGAAGAGCGAAGGCGGAGCAGTCTAGGGTCAATCACCCCGACCAAAATTGGTCGCTCATCTCGCCTTGGCCTAGGAGGAAGCTCTGCCACCTACAGTCATAAGAGCAACCCGAAGGCCAACCACCCGCCGACTAAGCCTCGCCCCGACGCTCACTCAGCTCCACTGCGATCTTATCGACTTCATCGTCAGTCAATTTATACCAGAGCAGAACAATCGCCGTGAGGAGAGTCAGCACTCCTGGAATGACCGAAAACATCAACAAGATTCCTGCCGTAGAGCCCTCGCTCTGAACAACATTCGCTTCGAATCCATAAAAGGCCAAGAGGATACCAACCGTCCATCCGCCCAGCGCGAGCCCAGCTTTCTGGACGAACATGGCAGCGGCAAAGGTCAGTGCCGTGGTCCGACGACCAAACTTCCACTCTCCAAAATCAACCACGTCTGTATAAATCGCCCAGACCAAAACCGGCATTGGACCCGCAACGAATGCGCTGAATAAATTCAACCAAAAGATCTGCTCAAAGTTACTGGCCGGAACAAAATAGAAGGCAATCACCGAAAGTCCATTGATGATGGTCAATCCAATGAGCGCATTTCGTTTTCCGAACCAACGCTTTAATGGCTTCGTCATCACGAGACCACAGACCAGCGCAATGGGCGCCGTTGAATAGAAAATAGACATCCGGTCCAAATACCAAAAGTAAGTCTCGCCGCTCATGTTCGCGACATACTTCAAATAATGGTAAGTGATTCCCCATCTCAGGCCTGAAAAGCTCAAGGTGATGAACGCGACAATCAGCATCACCATCAGGGGGCTATTTTTACGAAGAAATCCGATATCCTTCCAAAATCCTGTTTTCTCCGCTTTCACAGGAACAACTCGCTCACGTGTCGTCACGAAGGTGACAAGAAACAATAATGTCGCCAAAACAGCGAACACTGCCATCGCACTTCGCCATGCTTCGGGACTCTCTCTTCCTCCCAAACGAAAGAGCATTGGGAAAAGCACCAAACCAATGATGATTTGCGCTGAGAATGCTCCGGCAAAACGGAAGTTCGACAACGATGTTCTCTCATTTGGATCCGAGGTAATCGTTCCCATCAGAGCCGAGTATGGAACGTTCACCGCCGTGTAAACCGTCATCAAGGCAATGTAAGTAACGTAGGCGTAGATCAGCTTCCCGCTGGCACTCAAGTCAGGACCATAGAAGGCAGCAAAACCGACCAAGCCATAAGGAATCGCAATCCAGAGGAGATAGGGTCGATACTTTCCCCATCGAGTCTGCGTCCGGTCTGCCAATCTTCCCATGAGCGGGTCAGAAATGGCGTCCCAAATTCGGGCCACTGCATAAAGCGTGCTTACTGCGAGAGGATTCAATCCTACCACATCCGTGTAGTATCCAATCAGAAAGGCGTTAACGATATGGAAGACGAAGTTCGACGCGGTATCGCCGAGCCCGTAACCGGCCTTTTCTTTAAAGGACAGGGAAGCTTTGGAATTTGTCATATTATTTGTTGCTAGGAAATCAACCAAGAGGAAGGAAGCTGGACATCGATACGGGAGACCGCGCCGGATTGGCTGACAATCTCCAGTGTCGTTTCGCGATCAAGACGCCCTTCAGGAGCCTTAAGTTGCGAGCCGTCGGAAAGATAAACTACTGCGGAAACGTTCGTCAGCTCATGAACCCGACGATAGGTGATCGGCGTCTGCGCGTAGGTGAAGGAAATCATTCCTTCAGAAAGGGCCTCATGCTCCGGTCCTCCGGGAAGGCCTCTAAACTCAGCAGCACGAAGCATGCGCGGTTCGAAACTCAGGCAACCATCCTTAAAATCCACTCCCAGTTCTCCAAGGCGACAAAGAATCCCCTCTTTCACCTGTCCCGTGAGACCCGGTTGCTGCGCCCCGGCATGACTGGAGCTATGGGAATAGGGCTCCGCCGGGAAGGCGCCAAATTGCTCCGGAGTCTGACGGAAGCCAAGGCCATGCTGTACTGAGAAGTAAGCCCCCATAAAACGCGTGATCATTTCATCCTCAACGCCATCTTCGATCGCTTGCAGGGCCACTTCTTGAGCCGCCAGCATCAGCTTCGAAATCATGTGCCAGTAAATGCAGCCCAGTCCTTCGTAGCTAAACATCGAGCCACTCCGACCGGTAAAGGATTGGTGATGGAAGACCGACTCGTAGAGCGCATCAAGCTTCGTGCGGTCCTCTTCAGAAAAGCCTCCCACAGTTTCGATCATTTCCGCCAGCTCGTAGCCATTCGTCATGGCAGACTCGAAGCGGAACCCTTCTTCCGGATCTTTTTCAAGAACACGGAAGTCTCCCGCCTTCACCATTTCCACAAGCGCGGGCACAGTCTCAAGTTGCTCTTGCGAAATCCGATTCCCTTCCAGGAAACGAGGAAGATCGCGATCCGGGTAGAGCAAGTAAGTCGGATGTCTTTCCGACTTCAGATCACTCTCCGGCAGCGCTTCCAAAAGATGAAGCGCTTCTTCAGGCTTCAACATTCCGGAAGTCAAGATGGCAACCTGACCCTCCAACATGAGTGGAAGCTCCTTGATTCCCATCGCGCTCTCCGCATGACGGATATCGAGGATGTTGTAGGCATTCCAGAATCCATCGGAACGCTTGTTAAGACGCAGCACGCCCTCTAGGGCCTTGCGGGATTTCTTCAGAAATTCGAGGAGGTCACTCTTCGAAATCGATGACGACGCACCCGGGCCTCCCCGCAAAATCTGACCCCGATAGGACTCAAGAATCAGTCCTGAATGTTCCACCAGCTCAAAGCGCTCCCCATCGGTCAGCTTGCTTTGATCACTCCAGCTCTCTTTCGAGAATACTTGGCTCATGCCTTCAAGGAGGCCCAACAAAGAAGAAGAGATCTGCAAATCATCCTGCTCATGATCAACAAAGAGAGATTCAAGAAAGACAATATAGCGGCGGAGATAAGCCGTCGTCACCACCGAGAGACCATATCCGGCGAGCGCGTTGTTGGCATCATTCCACTCCGGCTTTTGCGTGTTCATCCACACGCCACCACCCGGCACGAGTGAGGCGAGCTTGACTGCAGCAGGAAGGAGGAGCTTCTCCGCGAGCGTGGCCCGACAAAGCTCACCCTCATCATTTTGAAGTAACAAGCCATCGGCACCCATCTTCTCTTTCCGGGCGATAAGCTGCTCATCCCGCTCCTGATCGAATGTAATGGTGTCCTTGGGATCCTTGAGAATTTCCTCCCAAGATTTGAAGGCGTATGGAACATCGGCAAAAACATATCTCGGCGTGTCCAAGCTCTCCGCGAGACGCGCCGGATTCACTTTAGCCTCCAGCTCGACGAGCTTCAGCAAGTAAATGATCTGATGATCACCCCAGTATCCGATGGAAACCCAAGGATCATCTTCATCGGGCGCTTCCCAATCAACTCCAGCGGAAGTGATGCGATAGGGATTGAAGCCGTCAATCGTCGAGGCATTAACGAATTTTGAAATGAAGCCATCAAGAAAGTCCGGATAGCTCCAGGCAAGGGCCTCCCAGTTCTGGAAAATGTCGCGCCAGTTTCCTTCGAAATGATGAATCGGCTCACCCTCCTCGTCATTGAGGCGGATATCAAATTTGTTCCAGGGACGACTTGGGTCGCCATGCCGTCGGCTCAAAATCAACGGAAGATATTCCTCGACCAGCCTCGTCAGGTCAGAGGAACCCAAAGGCACCATCTTTTCTAAAAGCTCTCCTCTCGTGAGAGTTGCAGGAAGAGCCTTGAGCACTTCCGCATGCTTCTCACGCAATGGAAGATTATGGATCGAGAGGTAGGAAAGAAATTGATCTCGCTTAAAAAGAGAGCCCTTTTCTGGAACTCCACCACGAAGGAGATTACAAAGAGTATTCTGATAGTGATACAACGCTCCATCGCGATCCGCAGTTTGCTGGAAGCCATCGGAGGAAGCGATCACCTCACGCAAACGATCACGCCCACACTGCAAATCTTCTTCGACCGCAGCAAGGAGTGCCGAAGGATCAGCCAACTGCTGGCGAAGCGTCTCCACCTCAGCCTGAGTTTGCTCGATCTCCGCAACCATGACCCACTCTTGGGATTCCCCGGGCGCGAGCGCCATTTCACGAGCCAACAAAAGAGCACCTCGTTTTCCGCGAATCCGGTCAGGGGAATCGATTTCTTTCCCCTGGAGAAACTTCTCAGCCGCATTACGTGTGAGATAGGCAGGTCCTGCACCCAAACCATGAGTCCAAATCGTGGTAGCCTTAAGACTCTCAAGCGGAATCGGCGCATCCACGATCCCTGAAGCGAGCCGATGCACCATCAGGGTCTGTCCACATTCCAGCTCGCTCAGTTTGTAGCCATCGGCCAAGCAGCTATACTGCAGCTGCATCCGGCTACCGATATCTGGAGGAAGAACGTTATCGAGGCCATCCACGATCCGAAAATCGCGTGCCTGATCGCCCACGTTGGTGATCGTTGCTTTCCGGACGAAGCCAAGCTTCTGTGAAAGCTGCCAGCGATAGCTGAAGCGCAGGCCCAGCCCCTCGTGGCTTTCTTCAAAAAGCAGTTCATCTCCCAGAAGACTCTTCAGCAGGCGACGACGTATCGGAGCCAAATGGGCAATCGGTGGCGTGAAGGGATTCCAAAATTGCCCTTCGCACACAATCCCGGTCCAAGGACCTGTGGAATTCCAGTTGTCGATGATCTTATCAGCTGTGTAGTAGGGAAACAGTGCGGACTCAGGCGAACGACGACCCGCGCTCGGAGCGCCATTGCTACTGCAGAAAAACCACTGCTCCCCAGCCGTCACGATGTTCAGGAAGAAGGGATCGAGAGTCTCCAAGTTGTCGATCGCGACATACTCCCTCCCGGACTCGACCAGCCACTGATTCGCCGCAGCAAATGTTGCTTCAGGAACAATACGGCTCGGCACAGTGGCGGGAATCGAGGCAGTCATATCTCTAATCTTTAGGTAAATACTAGAATCAGAGGCGGGAAAAATTACCCTTCATGCCTCTTCTTATATGTGCAAAATAATGCAACCTCCCTATTTCACAAAGAAGAAAAACTCGAAATCTTGCTCCTTTTTTATCCTCAGGCTCCAAATCGCCGCCGCATCACCACCACCCTGTAGGATTGATCACGACTCAAGACTGACCCTTGATAAGTCTACTCTGACGAAACGATCACCCGATAGAATCCAAGTTCATCAGGCGTGCTCACCTCCATCGGGTCACCTGGAGAGGAAACGAGACGAACCGCAGAAAGTGGGTCCCAGGACACGAGGTCTTCAGAATATTCAATCACGACCTCGGCCGCTTGCCCGCTCAATCCAACATTCAAGCGGAGACCATTCTCGGACTTCTCGAGCGGAAACGAGGGAACGTCAGCCGCGCTGTGACCGAGCGCATGGATAAGATCATTCGACATGTTCTCGCTAAGTGAATAGAGCGCCTGACTGTCTATCGCAAGTCCCTGCTCAACCGCCCACTCGACGTATGTCGCAGGACGAATAATAAATGCCGTCCCCACCGCCTTGATGGTCCCTGAAACGGTGACATCGGCCTCCACTCCGCCGTCTCCCGTAGGAAGGGTGTCATCAAAGGCAATCGGAAGCGTCACCGTAACATCATAAGTGATCACCCTATTCGCTCCCTCGACCGGATTGGCCAGCGTAACCGTCCCGGTGCCCGCTCCTAATCCGGTAATGGGGGTGTCGGAAACATTGTTATCGATCGGCATTCCCAGGGCCTCACCACTAAATATCCCTTCAGAAATGGTGAAGGTGTGATTGGCCGCATCAAACTCGCCCGAAGCTGGATCGACGGATCCAATTCCATCCGGAGTAGACGCGCTCCCTTTCATCCCCTGCGCATTGATCTCGGCAATTGTAAAAAAAAGAACGCGCAATCTAAACTCAAGATCCGAAGCACTGATATCGGCGCTCTTGATCACCATCGTGTCCGTGGTCCCGCTCCCATAATCGATATTGAGAAGGACTTCCATCTCACCTGCCAGCGCCGTGGTATCGCTGTCCGAAGCATTCACGGCAGAGATCCTGATATCGAGTTCATTAAACCCGCCCTCGTCCACCAAAGTGAGGTTCCCAATATTGGGCTGCTGCGCAAAAAGGGGTGCGTTCAGTAAAAGAGTCGCAACGAACAAGAGTGCAAATCGCATGTCCGTAATTAGCCATGTAAACAACGGCTTTCAAGAAGAAGCATTTTTTCATGGAAGTCGTCTTATAAAAAATGGACGGACTCGCTGGGCTATTTTTCCTTCGGACAGGAAGGACGAACCACTTCGGAAGATCTGAAGTCTCGTCCACCCTTTAAAAGAGCCTCAAAATGTGAGAGTAGAGAGTGGACTGGTAAACCTGCTGACTTACAATTGTGTGTCATGAGTTGTGAAAAGAGGTAATCCTTGGAAATATAATGAATTCTGATTTTACAAAAACAAAAGCCATCTGCTTCGACCTTGGAAACACTCTCATTGAATTCGGCCCCCGGCAGATCGCCATGCAATACGAGCGCCTCACCACCAAGCTCACCGAAATGTTCGGCAGCTGTCACGCCGCCAAACTCAAAGAAATCCGCGACGTTCAAATCGTCGCCCCATATTCAAATGGCTACCGCGAAAACGACGTCGAAGAATGTTGCCGCGAGCTCATCGAAGGAATCTACCCTCTCACCGCAACCGACGACCAAGTCAAGGAACTCGCCGAAGAGCGCTATCGAACTTTCGTCGATATCATCGAACTCTCTGACGACATCCTCCCCCTGCTGCAAGACTTGGGAAAACGCTACCGCCTCGCGCTCCTCTCCAATTTTCCCTGTAGCCGCTCCATCCGCGACGGAATCGAAAAACTAGGCATGACTCCACACTTCGACGCTATCGTCGTCTCCGGAGAAATCGGCTGGGTCAAACCCGACCCCCGTCCCTATCAAGCCCTCCTCGATCAACTCAAAGAAAAACCAGCAGACTGCCTCTACGTTGGTGACAACTGGCTCGCCGACGTTCAAGGAGCTAAAGGGATGGCCATGCAATCCATCCTCACTACCGAGCACCTCCCCTACGAGCGCTTCGAACCCAACTCCGGCGACCATCAACCCGATGCGAAAATCTCCCGCATCAGCGAACTCCGAGACCTCCTGTTGGCTGATCGCTAGGATTATCCTATTTAAGTCGTTAAATTGAAACCCAGGCTACTTTTTCGAAGCCTCACCGGCTATCATTGAACCGGGATGGAAATCAAGCCATGCTTTTCGATAGGAGGGAAGGGCGAAGGCGCGGGTGAGGTTTTTGCCTTTTTGAGGACCCTCCATCGCTCTGGCACTCCAAAGGTTCCAGCGGGTGCCATCATCGCTTACCAAAGTTCCTTGGTCGAGCTTGCCGCTTTTGATGATCCCTCCCGTTTCGAAAGCGAAGGCCGTTGCACTCTCCTTGAGGAAGACGATCAGGAATTCTTTCCCCGTGAACGTTTCGACACTTACCGGGTTCTCTTCGAGGAAGCGATAAGGCCAGGCTTTGGTTTTGCCGTCGTGTTCAATTCCAAGGACGAAACGCTTCCGATCTTTCCACGCCTTAGTATCAAATCTCTTTGCGCTCAGATCGAGATTCAAGACGCTTGTTTCAGGGTGCTTCTTTTTCCACTCTCCCCAGGAAGTGATGACCGAGGGAATTGGCTTCAGCGTGGTTCCTTTAAGAGGGCCATCCATCGCTTCGCCGAGGATATGACTCCAAAGTGATCCCGTCTGGAGGTCGCGCATCACAAGACTGCGGTGCCAAAGTTTTCCCGAGACCTGAAAAACGAGACGTTTGTCATGCTTCGGATTTTGCGCGGCATACACGATGCCGTTGAAGCAGAGATGTCACCAGGTGGCCGTGATGAATGTACCTCCCAGGATGTCATTGATAATTTCCCGCCTGGGTCCGGTCAGCATATTGATGGGATAGGCCCGGGAGTGGCCATTGACCGCCAGCGCAAGAACAAGATCCTTGTCGCCGATCGATTTTACCTCTCCCGCTTTTACGAAGGAGGCATCCTCAATCGCAGGCAAAGGCTTCATCAAGGTGCGGGGTTGGAAGGTTCTTTCTTCTCCGCCTGCCAAGCCCAGTAGCGAGACCAGTAGGGGGACTATGATCACCCCAAAAAGCACAGCTTGTTTCATTGAGATCAAATATGAGCCAACCGAGGTTCTTTCCAAAGGATCAAGTGAAAATTGACACGGCGGGTTATCACCTGTTTTAGGGTGCCATTGGCAAAATGGAGAAACCATTATCACCGGGTCAAACGGCGAGAGAATTACTGGTTCAATCTGTCCTAAGCAAAATCCAGATCGAGAGAAGCAAAGGAGGATTCGATACTTCGAGAGGATGCCTTGAAAGAAAAGCTGCCCTAGAGTCCATTTTGCGGTGCCACGGGATGAGCTTCGGGAAGCTCTCTCAAGGTGTTGATGTGAGCCTTGATCGCCTCATCCCACTCAACAACTTTTTCCGGAGCTTCTTCCTCCAGCCAAGCCAAGCTTGACTCAAGGTCTTCCAGCGCCGGCGGCGAGAATGCGACCTTGTATCCTTCCACCACTAGAGATATCCGGCGTCGGGCTTAGCGAAGACATCGCTCTGCTTTAATCATGCAGCCGCAGTAAATTTATATTTTCAGATGCCTTCCCACCCCGCCAATTCAAGTAATCGCTGAGTTTGAAAAGGGAAAGCGCGATCACCGCAGCTCCCAATTTAAAGAACCACCTCGCCATCCACTCCATCGATTGCAAACTGAGCACCCTAAATCCCGCCTCTGCAGATCTGAAAAAATGATGTATGGTCCCTCCCCTATGGGCCATACTCGTCGTCATCTCTTAAAAGGCAGTCTCGCTGGAAGCGCGGCAGCCGTGCTTTCATCGATTTCTCAAGCAAGCGCTCAATCGCAGGCAAACCCCAAGGTGAGCAACTCACCGAAGAAACCTCGCGGGATTATCTTTATGGTCTCAGACGGCATGAGCCAAGGGGTGCTCTCGATGACGGAAGCCTTTTCCCAGCAGACCCGTAAGCAGGGCACCGCGTGGTGGGAGCTCCTTTCTACCCCTGGTGCGACGCATGGCCTGATGGATACGGCCTCGTCCAGCTCGCTGGTGACGGATTCCGCCGCGGCTTCCAGCGCCTGGAGTGCTGGAAAGCGTATCCCCAACGGCCAGATAAACGTCGATGCCAACGGCAAAAAACTCGAATCAATTGGGGAGACTCTCAAGAAGGAGAAGGAAAATTTCCGGATCGGCCTCGTCTCCACCGCCAGCATCACGCACGCCACGCCAGCCGGCTTCGCCGCTACCGTGAAAAATCGTGGGCGCGAAGACCTTATCGCTCCCCAGTATCTCGACCGCGTCGATGTCATCCTCGGAGGAGGAGATAGATTCTTCTCTGGGAATGCCCGTAAGGATAAGAAAGATCTTTTTGGTATTTTCGAAAAGGCCGGCTATGGCATTTCCCGCACCCTCACCGACTTAAAAAATAATCGATCCGAAAAAATCCTCGGAACTTTTCAAAATGGTTACCTCCCCTACACCATTGATTGGAACGAGGACAAAGAACTTCAAAAACAAGTTCCGCCTCTGGCCGAAATGACTGAAGCCGCCTTGCAGCGTTTCCTCACGAACGAGGATCCCTTTTTACTCCAAGTGGAAGGAGCCCGCATCGACCACGCGGCCCACAAGAACGATATCGGGGCCATTCTCCGGGAGCAGATGGCATTCGATGACTCCATCGCCAAGGTCCTCGCGATGACTCAAAATCACGACGACATTCTCATCGTCCTGACGAGCGACCATGGCAATGCCAACCCGGGTCTGAACGGAACCGGTGCCGGTTATCGCCAAACGGACGAGCACTTCCAAAAAGTCGCCCAGATTAGCGGCTCGGCCGAGCGCTTCCTCAGTGAATGGAACAGGAAAACTGGTAAGAGCGCTGATATGATCAAGAAGATCGAAGACTTTTACGGATTCACTCCTTCGCAAAAAGAGGCCAATGTCATGCTGGAGTGTATCGCAGGGCGCCAAGTGAGTGAGTGGAGCAACCAGCTTTCCAACCCCGTCGGGATCCTCGGGCAAATTGTAGGAAATATTACTGGTGTCGGCTGGACTGGCATCTGCCACACCTCTGACCCGACTCAACTCACGGCCTTTGGTCCGGGTTCAGAGCAGTTCAGCGGATTGGTCCGCAATGACTCCGTGCGCGATCGCCTTCTCGGCCTTCTCGCGGGCTGAATCGTGAAATCATGACAGAAGAAAAATCCTTTTCGGAGAGAAAGGCTCTCTGGCCTGGCAGCCACAAAATGGATACCGATAAGAAATTTGCCCGCATACAAAAATACTCTAAAACCCACCTTACACCATTTCCGGCTCCAGTTCGCGGCTTCGAGCTTGACGGAGGCGACCCGTATTCGCTAACACCCTCTCAAGGTATTTAGAGTGAGATGGAGTTAAGATCCTTCCCCGCTACTCTCTCCAACCCCGGCCTCTAGGCCGTCGCCATACCGATCCTCAAAAGGTGAACTCCCAACTATTTAAGAACGCGTAATTGTTAATTCCATATGAAAACCCACATCAAAACCCTGATCGCTGGCTCCGTCCTGGCATTGGCACTCGCTTCGACAGCGATTGCTCAAACACCCGTGCAGCAAGGGCCGCCAAGGCCCGGAGGGAACCCCGCCGTAAAACCTGACTTCCCTTCGCATACCGAAGTTCTTAAGGGCTACGAGAAAATCGTATCGACCAGTGACGGTGCCAAAAGTTTCTACACCCTGTGGCATCGAAAGAAAGACGGGCAACTCCTCGCAGAACTCCCGAAGAACTTCGCCAAACAGCGGCACTTCATCGCGCTCACCGTCGCCAGTGGAGACAATTACGCCGGCCTGCAGGCAGGCGATGGCGTGTTCTACTGGCGCCAATACGACAAGCGGATCGCCCTCGTGGAGCCGAACCTCGAGATTAAGTCATCCGGCGACCCGCAGAGCAAGTCCTCGGTCAATCGACTGTTCACCGACAAGGTTCTCCTCGACGTGCCCATCGTCGCGATGGCGCCCAAGGGTGGCCCGATCATCGACCTAGATGCGCTCCTTGTGGGCCAGGCGAGCAAGTTTTTCGGGAGCCGCGTTGCCGGTCTGAACTCGAAACTGCACCGCGTCGTCACTGCAAAGGCGTTCCCAAGTAACGTCGAGGTTGGCATTGAAGTGCCGATGAAAGATGGCCAGCTACGCACCCTCCACTACTCGATCAGTCTGTTGCCTTCCGCAGATCCAAAGGTCTACGAACCACGCGTCGCTGACGAGCGCGTCGGCTACTTCACCACGTCCTATGTCGACTTCGGCAAGTTCACCGAGAACGAAACGCGCGTGCGATACATCAACCGTTGGAACCTGAAAAAGGCCGACCCGTCCCTGAAGCTAAGCCCGCCGAAGGAACCCATCGTTTTCTACATCGAACACACCACCCCCATCCGATATCGCCGCTGGGTGCGGCAAGGGATCCTGATGTGGAACGAGGCCTTCGAGAAGATCGGTATCCTCGGAGCGATCGAAGTTCGCCAGCAAGATGCCACCTCGAAGAGTTACATGGACCTCGACCCTGAAGACGTGCGCTACAACTTCGTCCGCTGGCTCAGTAACGGTGCCGGCACCGCGATCGGACCGAGCCGCGTCCATCCGGAGACCGGCCAGATCTTAGACGCCGACATCATCCTGACCGACGGCTGGATCCGCCACTGGTGGACGCAATACAACGATCTGTTACCAAAGATCGCCACCGAGGGCATGGCTCCGGAGACCATGGCGTGGCTCGCAGAAAACCCGGACTGGGACCCACGTGTCCTGCTTGCGGCACCGCGAGAACGCACCAGAATACGCGCTGAGCTGGCCGCCACCGCCGCTGATCCAGCCCATCCGCTGATGCAGCACGGCGACGCCGAAAACCGACTTCTGGGCGAACACATTCTCGATGGCCTGCGTGGTCGACAGAGCCAGCGCAACGGCCTCTGCCAAGCTGCCAACTGCAAAACCCACGGCATCGCCACCATGCGCATGATACTCGACATCCAGGCCGCTGACAAAGAAGCCGCCGGTGATGAAAAGAACGACGAACAGATCATCGACGGGATCCCGGAGAGATTCATCGGGCCACTGCTTGCCGATCTGACCGTCCACGAGGTCGGGCACACCATCGGCCTGCGCCACAACTTCAAAGGCTCGTCAATCTACACCCTGAAGCAAATTAACAGCGACGAAGTCATAGGGAAAAAGCCACTCGCCTCCTCGGTGATGGACTACATTCCGGTGAATATGATTCTCGCCGGCGAGGGCGAAAAACAGGGCGACTACGGCATGATCAGCGTCGGCCCCTACGATGATTGGGCCATCGAATATGGCTACAGCTTCGAGAAAGATCTGAAGCCCATCCTGGCCAAGGTTGCCGACCCGCTCTTACAATACGCCACGGACGAGGACACGGGCGGATCAGATCCGCTCGCCCGCCGCTACGACTTCTCCGCCGACCCGCTCGACTACAGCAACGAGATGATGCAAATCGTGCGCAAGCATCGCAGCGAACTCCTGGATAAGTTCGTCAAAGACGGCCAGAGCTGGTCGCGTGCCCGACGCGGTTACCTGCTCACCGTCTCCAGCCAGGCACGAGTCGTCAGCATGATGGCCAACTGGCTCGGCGGCGCACACGTCTATCGCCACCGCAAAGGCGATCCGAACGGAAAACCGCCCATCGAGGTCGTCCCCGCCGACAAACAGCGCCGGGCACTCAAGTTCGTCATTGAGAACTCGTTCCGTGACGAATCCTACGGCCTGACATCTGAGTTGCTCAAGCACATGACCATCGACAAGTGGTGGGATGACGACACCGCGGCGATCGATCCCGCATGGCCGGTGCATGACAAGGTGCTCGGTCTACAAGCATCCGCGATGACCTACATCCTCAACCCAACCACCCTCGGCCGCATCTACGATAACGAGTTCCGCGTGCCCTCCGATCAGGATGCGCTCACCCTCCCCGAGGTGCTCGATACCGTCGATAAAGCAGTGTGGTCCTCGCTCGATAAAGCCGAAGCAGGTAAAAAATACACCGCCCGCCAGCCGCTGATCTCCAGCTTCCAGCGAAACCTGCAGCGTGAGTATCTTGACCGCCTCATGGGCTTGACCAATGGAAAGACTAGCACCTCGCCCGCTCAGAAACCCGTCTCAGATCTGGCATCGCTCAAGCTCACCGAGGTTAAGAACAAGCTCGAAGTCGCCATGAATAAGGAAGGTCTCGACGCCTACACCAAGGCCCACCTGTCAGAGTCCGCCAAGCGCATTACCAAGGCACTCGAGGCACGCTACGTGATCCAGAAGTAGCAGCCCTCGTAGCACCAACCCGTCACTCAAAAGCGGCGACCCACACGTGTGGGTCGCCGCTTTTTAATTTACGCCAAAAGATAGAATCGGGATAAGATCTACCGTATCAAGACAGAGAAAGTTTCCTCTTCGCTTCCTTGTCATGAAATCCCACCGACTCCTCGACACTTGTCTGACCTTCGCTGGTCCCGCCTTCTCGCAGATCGTGCAAACCGAGCCCAACGACAGCATCGGCACCGCCACTCTCTCGACTCTCGGCGCGGGGTCCTCCGGCGGCGGCGTTTCACTCGGTAACAATGGCGATGGACCGATCTCGAAATCGTGAGCGATGATGTCGCCCGCCCCGTGCTTGCCATTCCCCTTTCCGAAAAGGCGGTCGATGGACTTTTGTTCCGCCTCTCCTTCGACGAACTGCAGATTCAGCAACTCTTCGACTCTCCCAATTCGGTAGTCGTCAAATCTCCTCCCGGTCCACTGGTGATCACCGAGCTTGAGCGGAAAACCGGGGGTATCAGCCCCGAGGTTCAGCTATCTTCTCGAAGCCTCATCCGATCTCGTGAATTGGGAAGAACTCGCCGATGCCATCGATTCCCAGGGAGCGACCACGACGGTCACAGCCTTCGGCGTCGACCCTGCGAACAGTCCTCTCTTCTTCCGTATAGCGCAGGAATAATGTCGTAGAAATATTAGTAAAAGTCATGAACGATCAGATCCTCGATACCTACAAACACGCTATCACGCGCCGCCATCTGCTTAGCGCTGGCTCAACCGGGATCGGCTCGCTCGCCCTAGGCTCGATGTTGGCACCGAAAGCCTTCGCGGCCGACCTCGCTCGTCGTGGCACCAACTTCGCGCCGAAGGCGAAGCGAGTCATCTTCCTGTTCATGAACGGCGCACCGTCGCAGCAGGACATCTTCGACTACAAACCGAAGCTCGACGAGTTCCACGGCCAGGAACTCTTTAAAAAATACGACTCGAAATCGAAGACCTGGAGCAAGGACGGATTCATCGAGAAGACGCAACGTCTCACCGGGATGACTTCCGGGCAGAGTTCGTTTCCAATCGCGCGTTCGAACTTCAAGTTTGCTCAACATGGCCAGAGCAAGGCTTGGATCAGTGAACTCCTGCCGCACACCGCGAAGATCGCGGACGATCTTTCTTTTGTGAAATCGATGCACACCGAAGCGATCAACCACGATCCCGGTGTGACCTTCTTCCAAACCGGTAATCAACAACCAGGCCGCCCGAGCATGGGATCGTGGATGAGCTACGGGCTCGGCACCGAAAACAGCAACCTGCCCGACTTCTGCGTCTTAATTTCAAATGGCACCGGCCGGCCCGGCAGTCAGCCGGTCTATACCAAACTTTGGAGCAGCGGGTTCCTGCCGAGCGTGCACCAGGGCGTGCAGTTCCGCGGCGGCAAGACACCAGTGCTTTATCTCAACAGCCAACCCGGCGAGACCGTCGAGAGCCGTAAGCGCATGATCGGGCGCATCGGGGCGCTCAACCAAATGCAGCTCGAAGCCTTCGGCGATCCCGAGATCGCCACGCGCATCGCGCAATACGAAATGTCATTCCGCATGCAGATGTCGGTCCCCGAGGCGACCGATATCAGCAACGAACCGAAGTCGATCCTCGATCTCTACGGCCCTGAATGCCAGACGCCCGGCAAGTTCGCCGCGAACTGCTTGCTCGCACGCCGCCTCGCCGAACGCGGGGTGCGCTTTGTTCAGCTCTACCACCGCGGCTGGGACCAGCACGGCGATCTCATCGGAGCGCTGCCGAAGCAATGCAACGACACCGACCAAGCCTGCGCCGCCTTGGTCTCTGATCTCAAACAGCGCGGCATGCTCGATGACACGCTCGTCGTGTGGGGGGGCGAGTTTGGCCGCACCACCTACTCGCAGGGCGGAGCGGGCAAGGCCGCCAACGGGCGCGATCACCACCCGCGATGTTTCACTTACTGGATGGCGGGCGGCGGCATCAAACCCGGTATCAGCTACGGCGAATCCGACGATTTTGGCTACAACATCGCCAAAGATCCGGTCCACGTGCACGATTTCCAGGCGACCGTGATGCACCTGATGGGGATCGATCACGAGCGACTGACCTACAAACACCAGGGACGCCGTTTCAGACTCACCGATGTCCACGGCAAGGTCATCAAACCGATCCTCGCATAGTGATGAAACGCCCAACCTCACTCTTATTTGTCCTGTCGCTCGTCACCGCGAGCACTCATGCAGCATCGTTCAACGACGAAATCCGCCCAATCTTGGCCGACCGCTGTTTCGCCTGCCACGGACCGGACTCCGCGGCGCGCAAAGCAGACCTGCGCCTCGACCAGGAGCAATTCGCGAAAGCACAACTTAGCGACAGCGGGGTCTTCCCCATCGTCCCGGGTAAACCGGAAAACAGCGCGATTATTCAACGCCTAAAGAGCCACGATCCGGACGAGGTGATGCCGCCTCCCGAATCAAAAATCACGGTCTCGAAAAAAGAGATCGCCCTGATCGAAGAATGGATCGCCGACGGAGCCGAGTGGCAGCGGCACTGGGCTTTCATCCCTCCGCAAAAAGCAACTCCGCCCGCCGTCAACAATAACATCTGGCCGCGCAATCTGATCGACCCCTTCATCTTAACGAAACTGGAAACGCAAAATCTGAAACCGGCAGCACCTGCGGACAAAGCCCACCTGTTACGACGCCTCCATTTCGATCTGACTGGCCTCCCTCCGAGCATCACACAACTCGACGCCTTCCTCGCCGATAAATCTGAAGACGCGGTCGCGCGCGTCGTCGATCAACTACTCGCATCACCCGCCTTCGGCGAGCGACTCGCCCTGGAGTGGTTGGACGTGGCCCGCTACGGCGATACCGATGGTCTCTTCGAGGATCACCCACGCAGCATCTACCCGTGGCGCGACTGGGTGGTTTCCGCCTTCAACCAAAACCTGCCCTACAACGATTTTATCACGTGGCAACTGGCCGGCGACCTCCTTCCAGAAGCGAGCCAGGAACAGAAAATCGCCACCGGCTTCCTGCGCAACAACCCGACCTCCAACGAGGGCGGCATCATCGACGAGGACTACCGCATCAAATACCTCATCGATCGCATCAACACGACCTCGACCGCATTCCTCGGACTCACCATGGAATGTGCGCAGTGTCATGATCATAAATTCGACCCGATGACGCAGCGAGAATATTACCAGATGGGCGGGTTCTTCAACAGCCTCGTCGGCAAGGGCAACACCAAAGGGTCAACCGAGCCGACTTTGAAGATCTTGCCGCCGGAACACGAGCAACGCCTTGCAAAAATCAATCTGGAAATCAAATCGATCGAGAAAACCTTGGACGAGATTCCCCCGCAGTTGAGCCAAGATTTCGAAAGCTGGCTCGCGGGGCTGGCAAAACCAATCGATTGGGAATCGCCGCGAGTTGTCTCCAACAACGCCCAAGTAAAAGACAGTGCCAAACCGCCCCAGCCCACAACGCCATCGAAAGTTTCAGGACGCTTCGTGCGGATCGAAACCGCAAAGGGACACAGCGGATTCATCACGATCTCGGAAGTCGAAATCTTCTCCGCGGAAAAAAACATCGCGCGCGCCGGGACCGCGAAGCAGTCGAGTAACTACGGCCCTGGCTCCGCTGCAAGCATGGCCATCGACGGCACCAATGATGGCACCTTCGCCTCCTGTGCCTGCACCCTCGAGGAGACGGATCCATGGTGGGAAATCGACCTCGGCGCGGTCAATTCGATCGACCACATCGTGGTTTACAACCGCAACGATTGCTGCCCCGAGCGACTCGACAACGTGACAGTAAATATCCTCGATCAGGATCGTAAAGTCATCGCCACCCGCAAGGTCGACGATGCGCCTTTCAAGAGCGAATTCGTCCTCAACCCCGATGCGCCGAAACCGCAATCGGAGAAGAAGCATTACGAATTAGGAGTCGCTCCCACAGCGGGTAAAATCGCTTCGCTACGGCTAACCAGCGCCAATCCCGCCTTTGTTGAATCGCTTCGACTCGAGGTCATCGAAAAAGACGGTAAGACACGCGAACTCAAACTCAAAGCGGCCACCAAGCTGAAGATCGGAAAAGAACCGCAAATCGTCGCTCTTGAAAGATCAGCCGACCTCGCCGCTGGTGAAACTTTAAAGTTCACCGTCGCCGGAGACCCCTTCGAGCTGCAACTGACCGCGGACGAAACAGCCGCGGGCCGCGCGGCATTGCCGAAGGATCGCAACAAACGCTTGGTCCACTTCCGCAGCACTTGGCCCGGTTTCGCCGGGAAACGCAAACAGTTGGAAGAACTGAATAAGGAAAAGGCCACAATCGAAAAACAGGCCGTGATTACCATGATCGCCGCCGTGGAGCCTGAGGCGCGAGCGAATCATATTTTAATGCGCGGCGAGTATGACAAACCGGGCGACGCGGTCGAGACTTCGGCTCCAGGAAGCATCATGGAATTCTCTGCCGAGCTGCCGAAGAACCGTCTCGGTCTAGCGCGCTGGATCATCGATCCGAACAACCCGCTCACCGCGCGCGTCGCGGTGAACCGCTATTGGCAGATGATCTTCGGGGCCGGCATTGTGGTGACTTCAGAAGATTTCGGCACGCAAGGAGACCGGCCGAGCCACCAGGCGCTCCTCGACTCCCTCGCAGTCGAATTCGTCAAGTCGGGCTGGGACGTGAAGCATCTGATTCGAATGATGGTTACCTCGGCAAGCTACCAGCAATCGAGCGCGCAATCATCGCTGATCCTCGAAAACGACCCCAACAACCTCCTCCTCTCGCACGCCCCGCGCCAGCGCCTCGCAGCGGAATCGGTTCGCGACCACGTGCTCGCGGTGAGCGGACTCTTAGTCGAAAAGCGCGGCGGCCCCGGCGTCCAACCCTACCAACCGGCGGCTTTGTTCGGCAGAAACGCAATCGGCTCGTCGAACGCTTCGTTCAAACAGGGATCGGGAGACGACCTCTACCGGCGCAGCCTCTACACCTACTGGAAACGCCAGATTCCCGCTGCCAACATGAGAATCCTGGGAGCGGACGGACGCGTCTCATGCCGCACGCGCCGCGAACTCACCAACACCCCGCTTCAGGCCTTGGTCTTGCTCAATGACCCGCAATTCGTCGAAGCCGCGCGCGCCTTGGGCACGCGGGCGATGAAGGAGGGCGGCGAATCGATCGAATCAAGACTCGCCTACGCCTTTCGCCTCTCAACTTCGCGCGCCGCAAACGCGTCCGAGTTGGCGATCCTCGTCGCCGAATTCGAGGACCGCTTAGGCGAGTTCGAAAAAGACCTGCCCCGCGCCAAAGCCTACCTCGCCGGTGGCGGAGCCCTCAAAGCGGACCCTGATCTCGACCCGGCACAACTCGCGGCCTATGCCGCCGTGGCCTCCCTCATCCTTAACCTCGACGAGTCGATCTCAAAGAGCTGATGTTCTCGGTTGTTAAGATGCTGATGAGTTCTTGATTGTCGCTATCGATGGCACCGGGCTTCACCCGACTCCAGTGCACGGATTGTGGCCACGAACGCCTCCTCGCCTTCACCTGCAAGGGCCGCCACTTCTGCCACCAGCGCCGCGTCCGCTACCACGGCCTCTGGGAACCGGAGCGAAGCGACATCAACGCATCATTCATCTCACCCGCCCACCGTCTCCGCCCCTCTTTTCCCCCGCAACCCCCTTTCGCCCCCATTCCCTCCGGTCCAAAGGCGGCTTCAAAGCCCTCCCACTAAAAGCAAATTCCTAGCAGTTTAACCAATGCGAACTTGAACTGGCCGCTGCCATCGAAGTTCACTCTACCCACGGCGATGCGTCCCTGATGATTAAGCACCTGAGGCACTGCAGCGCCGGACTCCACGACTCCCAGTCGCCGAAGAGAAAGCGAGCAGGCTAACAAGGAAAAGATGGCGTGTTTTAAAAGTCATGGTTTCGGTTTTGGAGGCGGAGAGCTTGGAATGCGACCGGTAGCTTGGGCACCTTGGGTTGCGGGTGGAGGTTACGGCGCACCTTTGGTGAAGCCGCGACCGGAATCGGTGGCGTAGAGGGTGTTATCGGAATTGCTGAACATCAGGCGCATGCCTGCGTGTAAGGCTTGCATCACAGTGAACTCCTCCGGCTTGAAGCGGAACCAGACGGGAGCCTCGGAGACCACCGGTGCCGCGGAGGCAGGCACCAGACCGAAGGCATTGTCATCACGCAGATACTTGATCAACTCGGGCGAGGCACTGACCACCAGAAACCATTGCCAGCGCTCGAGACCTTCGGCGTCCCGCCACTCGTGGCGCTCGGCATACTGAATCTGATCTGCGGGTGCAGGACGCCGCCAGAAGGCTTTTTTGAAGATCTCCTCCGCATCATTCAAAGTGAGTGTGGGAGGCGCTCCCTGCCAAGAGATCGGCGCGGGATCCGCCGCCGCCGGACGGGCCACATTCACCGCATGCCACACCAACCAAACGATCGCGGACATCAGCGGAACGAGAATGAGCCAGAGCTTTTTCATGGATATGGGTTAGCTTCCAAACAGCACAGGAAAAAACGGCAAGAGAAATTTGACGAATCCGCCAGTCGTATAGCCAAATCCGCCGATTTCATCAATTGCCGGAGTTCGAGTAGGTGCGGAAGAAGACCTGGATGTCCTTGACCGTACGGGCGAAGCGATCCAGCCCGCCTTGCTCGTCATTGAGCAGGGTGTAGGCGGGGATGACGATTTTCCACTGGCTGTTCCAGACGCTGCGGCCGACCAGGCGGGTGTTGGTGAATTCCTCCGGCATGGTGCTGTAGAGGAATGACGGATCGCTGATCGCGCGGAAGGCTTGGTGCTTGCGGGTGATCCATAACTGCTCGTTGACCGTGCCTTCGGGCGTGAAGAACTGGGTGTCGGAGAAATCGCTCTGACCGAGGTTGAAGGGCAGCGGCATCGCCTGATCCTTCACCGACCAGGAGCGCACCAATGATGTATCTCCGAGCGGCGGGGCGAGCATGCTGTCAAATCCGGCGGGGATCAGATAGACATAGGGCGTCGCGCTGAGGGCATCGGCATCGGAGGTGGCCGCGGGGGTGGCATCCCCGCTTCCAAACGCGAAGGGATCCATGCCGATGTAGCCTTTCAAGACGACACCAGTCGAATAGATCTTGGTGGCGAAGTTCGTCGCGGTGTAGGCATGGTCTCCGGCGGCCAGCGGCTGGCCGAAGAAGTTCAGGCCATGGGCGATGGTGCTGGTGAACGGAATGACGATGCCCGGGACCGACGCGCCGTTCGGCTTGCGCAGATTGCGCGCATGGAGCGCGACGTCCGGATCGTTGAGCAGGTTGCTCATGATATGCTGCTCGATGGTTTCCTTCCACGCCTTGTCATCTTCGCTGGTAGAGGCATCGGTGCGGATCCGGAACAGCTCCTGGCGCAGGGAGAACAGCGTGCCGTTTTTATCCGGGTTGTTGATCCCGAGGCGCGGCTTGACCACCGACCAGTCGCTGTTGAGGCGGGCCAGGATACTGGCCAAGCCACCGTCGCCGGTGGTGCCGGTGGCGGCGACCGGTTTGCTATTTTGGAATTTCCCAAGCGAGCGGGTGCCGACGATGCCGTCGATCAATTCCTGGCCGGCGCTGGTTCCAAGGAGTCCGGTTTCATAATCATAACTTTGCACTGCAAGATAAGTATATTGGGCGGCGAGATCGTAGAGCGCCTGGTATTGGGAAAGCTCTTCGTTGCGGAACGTGCGATAGGTCATGTCGCGGGTGCGGTAGCCTTGCACCACGGCGGCGGCGCGCATGCGGAAGATTTCCCGCTCGGCGAGGAGGTGATCCCCCCGCGCCATCAGTCCGGCGACGCTCTCGTTGGCGCGCTGCAATTCGGCGGCGCGGTGTGAGAGCTCGTAGCCGCAGGCGATGATTTCCCGAAGGAGTCGCTCGAACTCGACGACATGCTGCTTGTCTTCGTTGTCGCGGGCGAGGCCGTCCTCCCAGCCGCCGGTCTCCTCCATTATTTCGTCCGCCTTGCCCTCAAGACGGTCAACCACGGTGTCCAACTGGAGGGCTGCCTGGCGCTGGGCGAAGGCGGCGGCGTAGCCACCGTAACGGGAGAGGCTGCGCATCACCGAGGTGCTGTCCATCGAGAAGCCGACGACGGTCGGGAACGACATGGCGGTGACGCCGCCGATTTTCTCGGCGTAGTCACCCACGAGCTCGAGAAGCTGTGAGGCGGCATCATACACTTGGGCGGCGTTGAGGTAAAACTGCGCTTCCTGGGTGAGGGCCTCGTCGTTGGCGACGGCGTCGTCATAAGTGGTCCGGAACTCGGTAAAGAGCTGATAGTCGCGCTCGAATTGGGCGGATAGGCTATCCAACTTGTTGGCGGCCTCGCGGGAGCCGACCTGTGCCTGATAGACATTGAGCAAGGCACTCTGGATCTCGCCCGGATCGCGGCGGCTGCCACTTCCCGATGCGGCGAACTGCATGAGCTGGTGCGGAACGATGTCCATCTGACGGTTCACATACTGGACCGGATCGGTGATTTTCTGATAGGTGTTGTCCAGCGACCATTCCACAAACGGGTCCATGTTTACCGGCTCACGGAAATTGACGGTGACGGTCTGCTCGGTGTTGGTCACGACCGAGGGGCGGTCGATCAGCCAGTAGTGATAAAGGTCCGGCCCTTCGTAACCTTGCGAGTATAGTTTTCCCGGACCGACATCGTTCGGGTAGGCGCTGCCGAAGAGCGTGACCAACTCGTATTCGTAGGCGCGCTCCTGATCGTCCACGGCGAGGTTGTAGTCGTCGAGCGAGTTGTTTTGCTGGCGGAGCTGGCGGTTCATCGCGCTGGCTTGGTCGAACGCGGCCTTGGCATTGAGGTTGGCACGCAGGGCTCGGGCATAGATTTGCTCAAAGTGGGATGCGCCCGACTTGAGCTCGGAAGAGGAGATATCAAAGGCGATGGCGCCCTTGGCGAGGCCCAGCGGATTGAGGTGCGCGCACTGGGCGTCCAGGTTGGATTGGATATTGATCGCGCTGGCAACGATTTCCGGGATCTCGGGAACGGTGCTGCGGTCGATGATCTGGATGCCGGTGTGGTTGGGATTGTCATCGATATCCGGCAGCATCGCGTTGGCACTGATCCAGTGAAGGTAAGCCCCCTGGCCGCCGCGCGCGGCCCACTCGTCGGAGCCCCGCTGGCGTCGGATGCCGGTCGCGCTGTTTTCCGTGTTGTCCCGCATGTGCGCCCAGCCGGTGCCGGGATCATCGCGGTACGAGATCCGCGCGGTGAGGTCGAGGATCCGGGACGAGCTGCGGGCGACACTCGCGGCGGCGGCAGCGAACTTGCGCTCGTCCTGATAGTCCACCTGCACGGTCTGGCCGAGAACATCGACACCCTCGCTTCTTGGAATCCAGGTGAAGCTGTCGGAGGTGAGCAGCTTGTAGTAACCAGTCAGAGCGGTGAGGTAATGGCCGTAGGCATCGCCATGACCTTGAGGAAACATGTGCTGGGCATCATCCGCATCGATCGTTCCGTCGGCCGTGTCGGCACCGGCCTTTTCCTTGATGTTGTAGTTGATGGCATAGATTGACTCACCGGAGTTGATGCCGTTAGTGTAGTTCCAGTAAAGCCGGTTGTAGGCCGGGGCGGTGGTCACGCTCGGACTGAGGAAGTCATCGCGGCCGGCCAAGAGTGCCAATTCTTCCTCGATGAGTGTTGGTATCTGACCTTCGAAGGAAAAGCGCGAGGTTTCCACTTCGCTGGACTCGATCGATCCGTCGATGGCGATGGTGGGGTTGTCCGCATCGTCCGCAGCCTCGTTGCCGACGATGACGTAGAGATCCGATAGATAGCCCGCGGTCAACAGGAGGGTGTCGTTGGTCCCGGCATCGTCGTAGCCGGCGTCGATGCTGAGCTTCTTGGCGCGGTTGAGCAGGGTCTCGTAAATTTCGATGAGTCCGAAGTCTTCGATGGTATCGATGTTGAGCGCGACATCACCCTCCCAGCGGGTTCCGGCCTGGGTGAGCATGCTGACGTCGGTGCTGACCGGATTGTTGAAAAGGTCATCGTTGCGCTGGTTGAACGGATTGATGCCGTCGAGCGCGCGCTTGATCCAACTCATGACGAGCTTGGGCTCCATCCAATTGCTCCAGCCTTCACCGGCGACGTTGCCGCTGCCGGGCAAGGTGCGGTAACGCATGGTGAAGTAGTTGTCGCTGAATAGAAGCAAGGGATTTCCAAGCGGCGAGTCCGCGCTGCCGCCGACGATCGCGACGTTGGTGAGTGTTCCACTAGGACGGAGCCATGGCGAGGCTGCGTAAACGGCGGGGTCCACCTTGTCGACGCTGGAGGTGAGCTCGAGACGGAGGTTGGTTTGGACGGTGGGTGTGGTGCCTGGAGCGGCGCTGGAGTAGAGGGCGACCTCGATCCGGTTCTCCGTGGTGGTGAAGACCGACGAGGGGACGCGATACTGATAGGTGAGTCCTTCGTCCGACAAGCCGGACAATCCGTCCACCGGGGTCAGGTTTCCCGGCACGGGGATTCCCGCCGGCATGCGGGAGGCCAAAACCGGAACCCCGTTCACATAAAGCACGAAGCCGTCGAGCGCGCTGAGGTCGGCACTGAAGATCGCCTCGCCTTGGTTTCCCGAGCTGTAGTGCACGGTTTGGGCGGCTTTGACCACGATGCCGGGCAGGCCGGAACCCGTGGTGTAGCCAGGGTCATTGACGCTGATCGAGCGCGGGAGTGTGTAGGTGCTGGTGGTGTATTCGGAGTCCTCGGGCAGCAGGTTGCTTGGGTTGGTCTTCGAATTCCATTCAGCGACATTCCCGAGCGCTGTGGTCATCTCGGTTTGATAGGTGAGGGGAGCCACGCCATCGACCGGCGTTGCGTAACGCCACTCGAACTCATAGTTCCCCGGGCGGGCGGCGAAGTCGCCGCTGTGGCGGAGGGTGGTCTGCTCATCGAGAGGATTCGAGGCGACGAGGGTTTTCAGATCGCCGGTGTAGAGCTGCGGCACCACTTGGATGATCTGCATCTCCACGGGATCCCCCTTGGGGGTGAAGGCCTCGCCATTACCGAAGAGAAGAGTGACGTAACCCGCTCCCGCGCCATTGGCGGTCAGGGCATAACTATCCACCGCGGTGTCCGAGTTCGTGACGATGGCGAGGCTATCGCTGTTGACGGTATAGCTGAGCGTAGTATCTGGAATATAGGTTCCCCGCTTGTTCGGGTCTTCTTTGAAGGTTTCCACCAGCGTCGTGAGGCCGTCGACGGCGCGATACCAATTCTCGGACTCGCCGTCGTCTGGGTCCACGAGGTCCTTCATGACCTGCGTGTCTTCCGGGCTGAGTGCGTTGAGGTGGATGTAGTCTTCGCCCGCGGTTTCGTCCACGAACTCGCCGATCAGGACCACGGCCCCGATATCGCCGATGTTCGGGTCGAAATAAACGCGCTGCTGCAAGTGGGGAGGGAGCAGCTGGAAGTAGGTTTTCCCCTTGTCCTGGGTAGTGGCGATGGAGACGGGCAGGCTTTTCAAGCCGACCGAGCCGGCGTTGAGCAAGACCGACTTGGAGCGCGTCGGGTCGTGCAGGACGGCGCTTTCCTTGGTGGTGCCGGACTGCGCGACGGATTGCTGGTAGAGCACATTGGCGCTTTTCTGGCCGCGAACGGCCGGCAGGCCGCGCTTCGGCATGGCGAGGGTCTCACCCACGCTCATGGTGGGCGGACTGGTGGGCCAGACGGGGAAATAGGCCACGGTGAGGGGAGTGCCTAACACGGGATCTCCCACATAAGCGTCATCGCTGATGGGACGAAGGAAGGGCAGGGGCTCCCCTTCGGCGGGTTGCACGCGGTTCGGGAAAACGAAGCTCGTCTGCATCGGATAGTAAAATTGCATGCCCAGTGATGGAGTGCCGCCGGCATGGGGACCGCGGTAGATCCAGTCGTAGCCTTTGCGGTCCTTGAAACTGAATTTCCCGTAGAGGGATGGAGCCCCGGCTGCCAGGGCCTCAGGAGTCACGTCAATCGGCGAGGCCACTTCGAGGTTTTTGCTCAGCCCGGTCGCGGGGTCCACGGGGAGTGGCAGGAGCGGCATCGGCATCGGCGAGTTGAGAATGGTGCCCGCGGTGATGCCATAGGAGAACTTATAGAAGGCATTCTCGCGAAGAACTTCATAAACGGAAATCGCGGGGCGCTTGTCGATGGAGTCCGTGTATTCGATCAGGACGCGGGGCAGCGAGGTAAAGGCGCTGCCGACCGCAGCTGCCGCCGAGCTATCAGTGAGGTTGAGGTCGTCGCGCAGGGCATAGCCTTGGCCGCCAAGCAGGATGGCATGTTCCTCATTCGGGTTGTAGCCGATTTTACTAACATCCGGCTGGTTGTAGATGGTGCCCGCGGCGACGGCGGAAGCCAGGCTGCCGGTGCCTTTGTTCGAAGCCATGACAATCTGCTGGGGAAGCGGCACTTCGAGCGTGAGGTCGTCGATGCCGAAGGACTCGTCGCTGATCCCTGTATCCAAGTTGGTGCTGAAGCCGAGCTTCAAACTGCTGAGCGGCACATTTTCCAGGGAGCCGGCTTGGATTTGCACCCGGAAACTTTGGTCGTTCCAAAATTCTCCCAGAAAATTCCCGTAGCTGCCTGCGACCGGGGTGATGCTCCAAGAGTAAGCACGGTTCTCGAAATAACCGCTTTGCTCGATCACGTCGGTGACCTCGGTGTATGGGAACGTTTGATCAATCAACTTTTGGTCATTGAGATACACTTGGAATTTCTCGTTCGCGTCCCAGGAATCGATGCGATGGAAGGTGAAGTTGATGGAGACGCCGGTGGATCCGCTGCCATCGACCGAGAAGGTTTTTTCGGTGGCGACACCGGTGGATTTTGCTAACCTTCCGAGATAGCCGCCTGCGGGACCCACGGAGGTCAGGTTGTTCGTCCAGCCGGTGACCGTCCCCTCGAAGTCTTCCTGATCGACTAACAACGAGCGGCGGTAATCCAACGAGTAGGTGCCGATTTTCGCCGGGGTGTAAAAATCGGTGAACTCGCTCGACGGTGCGGCGACCCGTTTGAACCACCAGATTTTCAGGGCGTTTCCATCTCCCGGAAGGGCGTTGACGGGAATGATGGCGCCTTTTTCAGCTTCGCTGATGCCGGCGGTGAAGGGATTGATATAAGCATTTGGCGAGTGGGAGCTGCCGGCGGCAACATAGCCGGCGAGACTGTAATCCGTGGAGGGGCGCTCAATGCGCTCGCCGACATAGGCTTGGCCTGTTAGCTGGCCGAGACTGTCGCTTTCGAGGAAGCCAGTGCGGCCTTCGACTTGGGTGAGCAGAGGCACATACCAGACTGAACCGTTATCTCCGCTGAACTTGAGGAGCGCGCGGTTCGCTTGGTCGCCAGTCGGGACGACTAACAGTCTTTGGCTGGTGCTGTCGATCGAGGCCTCGCCCTGGGCCGGATCATCTTGATAGACGAGGGTCGGGATGGTGCCGCCCTCGAACTTGAGGCCGGTGCCGTTGTCAAGCGAGCTGCCGCCGCCGGGGATGGTATAATGGGCGAAGGCGGCGACATCGGTGGGCCAGACCTGCAGGTATTTGTGAAGGTATTTCGGCCAGTCGATTTCCAGGCCCGGTGCGTCTCCAGAAACGGGAACAATCGCCGCATCGGATTTTTCCAACCAATAGAAGACCACGCGATCTTCGAGGGCGTTTTCCTGCTCGGCATAATAAGCGAGGCTGCCGTCGGGACGGGAGACGCTGCCGTAGAACGAGACAGTGCCGGAGGCGTCGGTTACCACCGGGAGGGCGACCAGTTTCGGGTCGTTGGCGGCGGGGCGGATTTCATTGCCCAGGTTGACCGATAGCGTTGAGAAGGGAGATGCCTTTGAAATTTCAACCACGTCGGCGCCGAGGAACTCGTGGGTTCCGTCCTCGCCGAGTTCGCCGAGGTATTCGACAAGAATCCGACCGGTGATGTTGTAGGCGCGGAGGGAGCCAATGCCGGTGTTTTTTTCGAACCACACGGTGCGCAGTTCCTCGGCGGGCTGGGCGTCGGGATCGGCGGGAGTGGAGGATCCCACCGCCACGTATTCCTCGCTGACGGATGAGGGGAAGACGTTGCTGAAGACCGGGTTTACGGTGACGATGCGGCCGCTGGGAATGCTGATGGGCGGGCCGTTGAAACTTTTTTCGGTCCAGAAAAACTGCCGGATCGGGCGGGAGGTGGACGAGGAGACGGCGAAAGTATCCTTCACCAGGACATACTCGTTGCTAGCGTTTGGCAGCAGGGAGCGCCACCAGATTTGCACCTGTCCCGGTTGGTTGGCGAAAACCTGGGCGGCGTGGGGGCTATAATAGAAGTTCTCATAACTTCCGGTCGCGAGGCTGGGCACGAGGACTCCTCCATCATTCGCGATCAGCACGCCGGACGAATCCTTGAGCGGCTGGCCGTTGGGGTTGATGACGATTTCCCCCGGGCGGACGGGCTCCGCGCGCCAGAAGTCAGAGGTGGCGGCGACGCTTGTTCCGGCGGGGGTGATGTAGGCGAGCGGGAGCACGATCCGGTCGCCAATGAAATAGGCGGGGACGCCGGAGGAAAAGGTGTTTCCGAGGCTGGAGCGTTTGAGGACGACGGCGGGTGAGGAGGGAAAGGCAACCAGTGGATCTGCCGAGGTCGAGATGGGCCCGCTGGTGGCACTTGTTTCTAATACGTTGGAAAACTGCGGGGTGATCGTCGGCGCGCCGCTGGGCGTGCCACCGCTGCCGCTGGGGATGCCGTCGCCGCGATAAGTGAGCTTGTTCTCTACCTTGCCCTCGATTTCAAACTGGCCCAGCGCGGTGGGCGAGATCGCAATCGCTGCGATTCCGATGAGGGAGCAGAGCCAACCGCCCGGGTTCGTGGGTCGAAAGCAAGTGAAGTATCGTTTCAAGGCAATTTTCTGGTTGGAGATTGGGAAGCAGCGGAAAACGGCAGGTGTTAGCGACTGCCACTCACGAGTTTTTCCAAGGCGAGGAGGCGGGCGCTGAGGTCGGCGAGTTCAGCGTCTTTTCGGTCCAAGTCTCCGCGGAGCTCGTCGATTTCGCGGTCCTTCTCGATCTTGAGTTCTTGGATCGTTTTGCACGCGATGGTGGCGAAGCTGGTATATCCCACTGTCATGTAGCCGTCTTCACCCTTGCCAATGAGATCAGGAAAAAGCGGCTTGACTTCTTGAGCAATCACGCCGAATTCGGAGGAGATGCTCGGGTTGATCGAGCTTTTCCACTGGTAACGGCGGAAGGGGAGCTGCATCAGGCGGTCCAACATCGGCTCGGCGTCCACGATGTTCTTCTTGAGACGACGGTCGGACTGCCAGTCGAGATCGTTGTTGCCATTATAACTAAACCCTCTCCATTCTTGAGGACCGAGGGCGGTGTTAAAGGCGTCGAACATAATGCGGCCATCGTTAGAATATCGCATCCGCATATAGCCAGGCGATCCCGCGTAGCTGCCTACAGAGACTAAGCCTCCGGTCCCGACGCTCAAATCGCCCTGCGACGAATTGGTCGTGTTGATCATGGTCCTTCCGTTGGTGTCCATTCGGAAGGTGGGGTTGAAGTCACTGTCCGTGGTGACGCCACCACCGATCCCGAAGGTGTTCGTGTTGGCGACATAGCCGAGGGACCATGCCGCATTGCCGGTTCGCACCATATTGATATGCTGCGTCGCCGACGGGCCGCGGGTGATCTGCAAGGCGCCATTGTAACCGGCGTCGGGCTGGGCATCCCCGACACTTAGTTTGCCGCGGATGTCGAGTTTGTTGACGGGGCTGATCGTGCCCATGCCGACCTTGTTGGCGGCATCGACCGTGATCGCGGCCGCGCCGTTTCCAGATTGCAGGTGGAGTTTACCGCTCAGCGAGCGCACAACCGCGTCATTGGTGGCGGCGGAGGTGGAGTATGCTCCAGCTCCCCCGGCGACGGCAAGTTCCGCCCCGCCAACGCCTCCGCCCCGGAGGACTGCCACCGAAGTGCTTCCGTCGCTGTCTATGATGGCGCTGCCGCCGCTGATGTGGAGCTTGGAGGCGGGGCTGTTGGTTCCGATTCCCAGATTTCCAT
>Ga0114998_10000024_pt1 | contig 75583 bp, 51 predicted proteins | sample ArcticOcean_MG_C_5_FD_87044 | JGI IMG/M metagenome (GOLD analysis project Ga0114998, IMG submission 87044) | Marine microbial communities from western Arctic Ocean - ArcticOcean_MG_CB4_138 | ecosystem: Environmental > Aquatic > Marine > Oceanic | place: Arctic Ocean: Canada Basin | collected... | reverse complement strand
GAAAAAAGAGTGCGTTTTGTTATATTAGATATATATATACACGATGACGATGATGATGATGATGATGATGTGTGCGTGTGTGTGTGTGTCGAATTTGTTTTGTGCCTGATTTGTTTTATGTGTTTTTTTCTCTTTTCCAATCGATTTTTTGTGTGTGTGTGTGTGTGATATTTGCGGCAGCAACATCCAGCAAAGAAAAAGTTTAAAACCACCAAAACTCCAAACCACACCACCAAAAGCTGAAAAGTCCAAAATTCCAGTATACAAGTCTGTCACGAGGCCATGAGCCGATGTTTCTTGTGTGTCCTGATGTTTCTGATGTCTCTCAGCACAAGTCCGTATGCATACACGACGACTAATAATATTAACTACTAGAAAGATGACAACGATGACAACGATGACGACGAGTAAATATTATCATTATTGTTCATCATCGTATTCATCTTTGAAAAGAATACAACAACGACAACGACAACAAGGACTACAAGAAAAGAATTTGGAAAGGAGACACTCATCATCATTTTCATCATCATCATCATCATCATCAATAACTACTAATAATAAAGAAGAAGAAGAAGAAAAAAAAACAGACACATCAACGACTACTATTGCAATAATTGGTTCAGGTGCAGCAGGGCTCACTGCCGCTTATTTCGCCGCGAAAACAGTCAACGAGAAATCATCCTCTTCATCGTCATCTTCAAAAAACCACATAATTAAAATTAAAGTATATGAAAGAACGAAAGAGTCGGGGAAAAAAATTTTAATGTCCGGAGGCGCGAGATGCAACGTATTACCAGTAGAGGCTTCGATAGATGATTTTGTCACGGATTCAAATCCAAGATTAGCAAAAGCAATCTTACAATCATGGACAGTTGCAAAATGTCACAAATGGTTGCAAGACGAAATCAAACTCGAGTTAGGTATCGAACATGCGACGAATAAATACTTCCCTTTATCAAATTCTTCCAGAGAGGTTAGAGATAAACTAGTCGAGGCTTGCAAGAGAGAAGGGGTCCTGTTTCAGTACGAAACAAACGTAACGAAAATAATGAGAGACGAAGAACGAAACATTTGGGTCATTAAAACAGAAAATACGAAAGATATCGAAGCAAACGCGTTAATATTATCGCTCGGAGGATCGTCGTTCCCGGCTGTTGGAACAGACGGCACTGGGTATGTTATTGCAGAAAGAGATCTAAACAATGTTACCGTGAATAAAACTTATCCAGCATTAGTTCCTTTAGTTGGCGAACATCCGGGAGGAGAAAATACTTTACCGGGCGTTTCACTCGATTGTCAAGTGAAGATAAAAAAGGCGGAGACGAAAAAGGCACAGCAAGCTTCGAGAAGCGGATTTCTGTTCACGCACAAAGGCTATTCCGGTCCTTCGATTTTAGATCTATCTCATCACGTGGTTAACGATAGTAGTCATAGTAATAATAATAGTAGTAGTATTAGTAAGCTAGTAGTGAATTGGAATCCAGCGTGCGATTGGAAGGAAGTTTTAAATCCTGCGGCGGCGGGACAGTCGTCAGGTGGTGGTGGTGGTTCGGATTTAGTTATCAAACGGTTAAAGCTACATTTGCCCGCTCGATTATGCGAGGCGCTTTTGAAAGAAGCCGATGTAGATTCTTCGTCAGTAAACGTATCAAACCTCCCAAAAGCGAAAAGAATTAAGTTGATTGAGATTCTGTCCTGTTATGAAATAAAATCTACTGGACATCAAGGCTTTCGAAAAGCCGAAGTAACCGGTGGTGGTATCGCTTTAGAAAGCGTTGATACGAAGACGATGGAATTGAAAAACAATAAGAACGTTTTCGTTTGTGGAGAAATATGCGATATCTTTGGTAGAATTGGCGGTTTCAACTTTTTATGGGCTTGGACTTCCGGTCGTTTAGCCGGTATTAATAGCGCTAGTGTGTAGTTAGTTTGTCGGAGCATATTTGTAATGATGATGTTAAAGCGAAAGAGTGACTGCGGCAGATTTTCGGATGTCTTTCCCTTTCCTTTCCTTTCCTTTTGACTGTTTTCCGACAGTCTGTCCGATAAATAAAACGTAAAGCAAAGTTCTTTTTGATGTTGGAATTTAGGTTTTAGCGATTTTCTTAGTTATTGTTCTCTTTTTACACGCCGAGCTGTTGCTCGCTCAGCTCGCTAAAGCATACGTATATACTCCTCATAAATACTACCTCTCTATCGCTCTCCTTGAACAACTAATCATCAGTGATGGATCTAATTAAACATCCAATAATTGAGAAGAAAAAGCCAGTACTCGTTTGTATTCTCGATGGGTGGGGCGAGAACGACATAAAAGATGAATACAACGCTTGTCACACCGCACGAACGCCTACGATGGATAGTTTAAGAGACAGAGGGTCTAAATATTTCCGATCAGTCTTAGCGCACGGGAAAGCCGTTGGACTACCGACAGATGGTGACATGGGGAACTCTGAAGTCGGTCATAACGCTTTAGGATGTGGGAAAATCATCGCACAAGGAGCTTCTTTGGTTGATATTTCCTTAGAAAAAGGAACGATGTTCACCGATGCTGGGTGGACGTATATTAAACCGGCGTTCGCGAAGAATACTTTACACTTGATTACGTTATTATCAAATGGAGGCGTACACTCCAGATACGATCAACTTTCTGGCGTAATGAAAGGTGCAGTGAAAGATGGATGTACGCGCATGCGTTTGCATATTCTCACGGATGGGAGAGACGTGCCGGATGGAACGTGCCATGAATATCTTGCAACTTTAGAGAAGGATTTAGCCGAATTCACAAAAGGAGGATGCGACGCAAAAGTTGCCTCCGGAGGTGGCAGAATGAGTGTGACCATGGATCGCTACGAAGCGGATTGGGCAATGGTTGAAAGAGGCTATAACGCGCACATTTTGGGTGAAGCCGAGCATAAATTTACCGACGCGCGAACGGCTTTAAAAACGTTGAAAACGGCAGAGATTTCGGATCAATACATCCCAGCTTTTGTTATTGTCGACGATAATGGTGCTCCAATCGGTGATGTACAAGATGGAGATGCCGTCGTTTGCTGCAATTTTCGTGCCGACCGCGTCGTTGAGATTTCAAAAGCTTTGGAATATGAAAAATTTGATTCTTTTACCAGAAAACGTTTTCCAAAAATGTTATACGCCGGCATGATGCAATACGATGGCGATTTGCATTTACCGACAAATTACCTCGTTCCACCACCATTGATTGAAAGAACTTCGGGCGAATATTTCGCGAAGAATGGGTTGAGAACTTTCGCTTGCTCGGAGACGCAAAAGTTTGGTCACGTCACATTCTTTTGGAACGGGAATCGATCTGGATATTTCGACGAATCTTTGGAAACCTATGTGCAAATCCCGTCGGACAACTGCCAATTCAACGAAAAACCGTTAATGAAGGCGAGAGAAATCACTGCAGCTGGTAAAGAAGCGATGATATCTGGAAAATATGACGTCGTTCGCGTGAACTATGCTAATCCAGATATGGTTGGTCATACTGGTAACCTCGCGGCTACTATTGCAGCAGTCGAAGAGTGCGACGCTTGCGTGAAAGAATTATTGGATATGGTTACTGAATTAGGAGGCGTCTTTTTAGTGACATCTGACCATGGAAACGCGGATGATATGGTTCAGCGTAACAAAAATAATCAATGCTTGAAATCCGAAGAAGGCGTTCCTTTGGCGTTGACTTCGCATACGTTGGCACCAGTCCCCGTCGCAGTTGGTGGTCCCGGTTTACCAGAAAGTGTAGAGATGAGAGATGATTTACCAAATGCTGGTTTGGCAAACATCACCGCGACTTACATTAACTTGATGGGATACTTAGCTCCGGACGAAATGGAACCGAGTTTGTTGAAATGGTAAAATGTTTAATTATTTTTTTCTTTCATATCTTCACAGACGACAGGCGACAGACACAGAACGCGCGCAAGCTCCCCAAGAAAATAATACATCATAAGCAAAGCTTTACATAAAAACAGGACGTATTTATTATGACCTGTTCTCAAGTCGCGCGCACTTCATCATCGTTTCATCGTCCAACCAAGCAAAATCTGTTTCATATTACCACTACTTCTACTACTAAACATCGTCTTATGACGACGACGAAGATGTCTGCTACGACAACGCATCAGACTAAAGAATGGACGGAGTTGAAACAGATTTCGGATAAAACGGATGTTGCCAAAAATAAGATTGAACAAGAAAATCTGAGGAAGGAGGGGAATGCCGAAGCGAATACGGATAATTTAATTTATCTATACAACGCAAAAGGAGCTGATGAAGTCAGATTGACTTTGTTCAGGGACACGGCTGCCTGGTGCCCATACTGTCAAAAGACGTGGTTAATGCTGTTAATGAAGAGAGTACCTTTTAAAGTAGAGAAAATTAACATGCGTAGCTATGGCGATAAACCAAAGTCATTTCTTGACAAAGTCCCGAGCGGTTTATTACCAGCGATTGAATTAGATGGACAGTTGATGACCGAATCATTAAGAATCATGTCAACCATAGAGCAAGTTTTCACTGGACCGGAATATAAAGTGATGATACCCGAAACAGAGTTCGATAGATGTAACGAACTTTTAAAATTAGAAAGAGAGCTATTCGGTTCGTGGTGCGGTTTCATCTTCCGACCATCCTTTGGCGGAGGAGCTCGATCCTCGTTCGAAAAGACGTTAGATCGCGTGGAAGAGGCGTTGGGCGTAACCGCAGGACCGTGGTTCTTAGAAAATCAAGAACATCCAAGCCTCGTTGATTTGCAGTACGTTTCGCACATAGAAAGAATGAACGCGTCGTGCTTATATTGGAAAGGATTGAATTTAAGAGGAACAAAGCGATGGAACAATATCGAGAGATGGCTACGTTCTTTTGAAGAATTGCCTGAATATCGAGCGACTAAATCGGATTATTACACGCACGTTATGAACATTCCACCACAATACGGTCCTGGTTACGAAGATAATACTGCTGAAGTCAAGGAAGCGATGAGAGTCATCGGTGGCGAGGGAAAAAGCTGGCGTCTTCCAATAAAATTAGACGCGAATTCATTGGAGCCTCTGAATATATGCGATGTCGGAAAAGAAATGGAGGCGAGACATGAAGCGGCGTATAAAATTATTTCAAATTCCAAAAACGTTGCAAAATTTGCTTGTCGAGGAGCTGGTGAAGTAGGAAAGAAACAGTTTCAAGCGCCATTGGCAGATCCGTACGCAATCCCAAACGAGAAGTATGTTCCCATCGTCGATGAATGGTTGAGAATTGTGACCGAGGCTTTGCTCGATGGCTCGACTAAGCCTTTGGAAGAGATTTCATTATCAGCAGCAAAGAAAGATAAAAATGTCGCAAAATGTTTAGAATATTTGCGCGACCGAGTAGGTGTTCCTCGCGATATGTCGTATCCTGCCGCGATGCAATTTAGAGCCCACCTTAATTGGGCGATTGATCAATTAGACTAAATAAAACTAATACTACTACGCAAATGCTATTTTGACTTTTACTAAAATTTCATCTATCCTAAATATTGCTCACGCTCGAGCACGGTTTCGTTTACTTTCACTAAAAAGTTTGTTTTCCGCGCTGATGAATATTGCAGTTGATTCGTCTCCGCTTGCGGTGCTTCATATGCAGATACTTGTGCGTCAAACCCAGCACTTTCTAGACATCCTTTCACGATTCCAGCTACGAAGCTTGCGCAATTCATGCCGTGATAATCTTTCGGTACCGATATAAATCTATTAACTAATAAGTCTCTATCTGAAATCATGTACTCGTCGTCGTTATATATCTCTAACGAATCAGCTGCTCTTCCGAAGAGATTTTTCCAAACATTGTTTTGAATGAATGTTAAAATTCCATTCAACCTCGTCTCTCTTTTGTTCGGTTTCTCTCTGTACGATAATAATTCTAGCGTTCTTCTGCCGACTGATATCCCGCATTCTTCCAACTTACGTTCTAACTCTGCAGTATCGGCAACGCGTCTGATATGATATTGAACGATTTCGGAGAACAGAAAGGCGAAGGCCGATAAGGAGACTTCGTTTTTTCCTGATGAGAGAGGTTGGTCCACTAATGCATCGATCGTTTGAGTCGTCGTTTTTGTCATCGTCGTCGTCGTCGTCGTTGTTGTTGTTGTTGTTGTTAATTGTGTTCGATTCGTTTGATATGTTTGCATTTCGATTGATTGATTATTATTATTATTATTATTATTATTATTAAAGTAATATGATGAATTGAAATAACGATGATGTGTTATTATTAATTATTTCATCATCTTCGGCATTATTAGTGTCAAAAGTAAAAAGTTAGAATAAAGAAAGTTAGATTCAATCGTACTCGTCTCGCGTAATAGTAATAGCGATAGAATGGGAAAAACTGGCCAAAATGGGAAAGGTCAACGAAGGAGAGAAAGAGCCATGATTAGAGGGAAATCGTTCGATAAGAAGAACAACGCGTTCAGGGAACAACCGCTTGAATACGTTTCGAAGAATATAACGAAGGACAGAATGCTCGAACCTTCGTCTTCGTTCAAGAGGTTCATGAAAGCGCAGCAGGAGATTAAAATGAGACAAGTGAAACATGAAATCAAGCAAAGACGAGAGAATGGATTGGGCACAGACGATTTAGTATCAGTAGAAGGATTAGGATTAGGATTTGAGAAGAAGAAAAGGAAGATAGATATGATGAATAAGAACAAAACTGGCGGCGACGAGGACTTCGATGACTTTTACGACGAGGAACCAGGAAATGCGAGAGAATACGCGGGAGTAATAGATGACGACGTCGTACCTTTACCGATTCAGAAAAAAAAAATGCAGAAGAAGTTTAAAGACGACATCCGAGAAGACGAAGAAGACGAAGAAGACGAAGAAGACGAAGACATAGAAAGCGAAAATGGTGAAACCGACGATGACGACGACGACGAATCAAAAGACATAGAAAACGAAATACGAAGAAGGAACCAACCCGATAAAGGCAAAGCAGGGAATGTGTTCGACGAGAACATGTCAATCGGTGGAAAAGAAGAGAACAATAAGAAGAAGAAAAAAACCAAGTATAAATCACTTCGCGAGCGGAAAAAAGAACAACGCGCGTTGGCAAAATTAGAAAAAGAAGAAAAGGAGAGTTTTCTCGGTGTTATAAGAAAAGACCAAGTCCCGAAATTCGGTGAAGTCGCAGATGCACCACCAGCGATCACCATCAAACGAAAAGGTGGTGGCGGAGGCGGCAAGCTTGATCTAAACAGCGGCGGTTCCGTGAACAGACAATCCAAGATCTTTAATGACTTAATGTCAAAAGCTAATGATAGTGTTAAGAATAAAAACAAACGAAAGGTGTCTTCGCACCGTCACGAAACAAAAACTCCTATTGCGGGCGGTTTGAAAGCTCAGCATGATTTAGCCGTATTAAGAGAAGAATTAATCGCAAACTATCGCGAGTTAAAGAAACGTCCAATGACGAACGGTCGTAGCTAGTGCGCGTGGGTAGTGGACTAGTTTTTAGAAAAGTAGTTGGTGTATTTGTGTGTGTGTGTGTAGATATGATAAATTTAAAAGAAATCTTGCAAGGCTTGCATCTTCAAGTCACCTTTTTGTAAGATGCGCAAAGAGCCGGCAGTAGCTTTGATACCGGCAACAGTCGTACAAATCGGCACCTTTAATCCAACAGCCGTTCTTCTCAACTCGCGACCATCAGTTAAATCATTAGCATCACCAGAAGAGGTAACAAACATCAATTTTAATTCACCATCACGCAAAATATCACTAATATTTGGACGTCCTTCGTGAATTTTTTTCACCTTTGTCACCTTGATGCCAGCATTTTCTAAAGTAGTAGCTGTTCCACCAGTAGACAGAACTTCAAAGCCCAGCGCCACGAGATCTTTAGCAACTGGAATCATAGCGTCCTTATCGGAATTCTTTACAGAGATGAACACCTTTCCAGATCTAGGTAACTTTTGTCCAGCAGCTATTTGAGCCTTGCAATAGGCTCGATCAAAATCAAAGTCAATACCCATAACTTCACCGGTTGATCTCATCTCAGGTCCTAACAACGTGTCACAACCTGGAAACTTATCAAACGGCAACACGGCTTCTTTCACGGAGACATGTTTTGTAATTATCTCTTTCGTGAAACCAATCTCTTCAAGGGACTTACCAGCCATCACTAAGGAAGCATATTTTGCCAACGGATGTCCAATCGCCTTGGAAACAAACGGAACCGTTCTAGATGCTCTCGGGTTCGCCTCAATGATGTATGGCGTACCATCCGGCATGACCGCATATTGCATGTTTAACAATCCGACAACACCTAATCGCCGAGCGAGTTTCGGCGTCCATTCACGAATCGTCGCTAAAGCCGACTCAGGAACTGTTTGCGTTGGTAATGAGCAGGCAGAGTCACCAGAGTGCACCCCAGCTTGCTCGATATGTTCCATGATACCGCCAATGACAACGTTGCCGAAAGAATCGCACAAGGCATCGACGTCCAACTCCGTGGCTTGATCAAGATATTTGTCGACTAAAACTGGACGTTCTGGATCGACTTCAACGGCTGTAGTCAAATAACGTTTTAACTGCTGTGGTGTGGATACAATTTCCATCGCACGTCCACCGAGAACGTATGATGGACGAACCATAACTGGATAACCAACTCTTTCTGCAGTTTCTAAGGCTTGACTTTCGTTGGTGCACACACCTCCCGCAGGTTGACGGATGTCGAGTTCTGTAAGGATATCCATCCATCGGTCACGATCTTCTGCAGCATCAATAGAGTCTGGCGATGTACCAAGAATGCGCGTAAAGCCGTTACCAGATGCTGCTGGGATCGGGTTTGCGTTTAATGCAGCTTCGAGTCTCGTAGCCAAAGATAGCGGTGTTTGTCCACCGAATTGGACGATGATACCTTCAGGTCGTTCAACTTCGCAGACGTTCAAGACATCTTCAACAGTAAGTGGTTCAAAATACAGACGATCTGAAGTGTCGTAATCCGTAGAGACAGTCTCTGGATTGGAGTTCAACATGATCGTTTCATACCCGGCATCAGAGAGAGCAAACGCGGCATGGCAGCAGCAATAGTCAAATTCTATACCTTGACCGATTCTGTTAGGACCACCACCTAAAATCAAGATTTTACGAGCATTTGTCGGTTTCGCTTCGCAGTGTCCATCGTACGAAGAGTACATGTACGGGGTTTCTGATTCAAACTCCGCCGCACAAGTATCAACGCGTTTCATTGATGCGACAACGCCCAAAGATTTACGTTTTGCTCTAATTTCCATTTCTGTAGTTCCTGGAAAGGCGACGGCGATTTGATTGTCGGAATATCCTCGACGCTTGACTTGGGTCCAGTCCTCTACAGACAAATCATCTAAAGATTTCACAGATTTTAACCAACACTCGGTTTGGTATAAATCTCCGAGTTGACGGATGAACCAAGGATCCATTGTCGTAAGATTGATGATTTCTTCTTCAGACATTCCAGAAATGAAAGCTTCGTGAATGGCAACTACACGTTCAGGAGAAGGAACAACCAAACGTTTCTTAATCAATTCTGGATTATTTTGCATGAATCCGTCTTTCTTATGCAAGCCCCAACCAGCATAGCCAGTTTCCAAAGAGCGAAGCGCTTTGTTGAAAGATTCTTGCCACGTTCTCCCCATGGCCATAGCTTCGCCGACAGATTTCATTTGAGTTGTCAAAATAGGTTCAGCTCCTGGAAATTTCTCGAAAGCAAATCGAGGGATTTTTGTAACGACATAGTCAATTGAAGGCTCAAATGCAGCTGGCGTCTTCAAAGTGATATCGTTCGGAATACCATCCATGGTCGCACCTAAAGCCATCTTTGCAGCCATCTTTGCAATTGGAAAACCAGTAGCTTTTGAAGCTAACGCAGAGGATCTTGAAACACGCGGGTTCATTTCGATAATCATCAACTCGCCATCCATCGGGTTCACGGCCATTTGCACATTTGATCCACCACATTCGACGCCAATTTCTCGAATAATCGCTATAGATGCATCTCTCAAACGCTGATATTCCTTATCAGTCAAAGTTTGCGCCGGGGCAATAGTGATAGAATCACCCGTATGTACACCCATGGGATCAAAGTTCTCAATCGAGCATACAATAACTACATTGTCTGCCAAATCGCGCATAACTTCGAGTTCGTACTCTTTCCAACCAAGCAAAGACTTTTCGATTAAAACTTGCGTAGTTGCCGAAGCGTCTAAACCACCCTTGCAGATTTGTTCAAACTCTTGCATGTTGTACGCGATACCGCCTCCAGAGCCTCCCAACGTAAACGCTGGTCGAATGATTAAAGGCAACGTTCCTATTTCGGCTGCAATAACCTTTGCTTGTTCCCAAGTTTCGGCAGTTCCAGACGGCGGCGTTTTTAATCCAATTTTAGCCATTGCTTCTTTGAACAATTGACGATCTTCCGCTTTATTAATAGCCGGAAGCTTTGCGCCAATCAGTTCAACTCCATATTTCTCAAACACACCGGACTCGGCTAACGTTTTGGTCAAGTTCAACGCTGTTTGCCCACCCATGGTTGGCAAAACTGCGTCTGGCCTTTCCGCTGCGATGATCTGTTCCACGTATTCCGGTGTCATAGGTGTAATGAACGTTCGTTTTGCCGTTTCTGGATCTGTCATAATAGTAGCCGGGTTAGAGTTCACTAAAATAACATCATAGCCTTCCGCCCTTAAAGCTTTACAGGCTTGCGTTCCAGAATAATCGAACTCGCATGCCTATTATTAATATCATTTCATAAACGAAAAGATGCGTCAGTTGAGTCGTTATATATATCTAAAAGAACGAAGGAAGTAGAAGAAGAAGAAGAAGAAGAGAGAGGAAAGAGGCTGAAGAGAGTTCTTCCGGTACTGTTTGAAAACCATCACGCACGCATCGGTTTAAAAATAAATTTAAAAATCAACACGCTCTAATAATATTTATTTAGAAGAGAGAGAGCGAGAGAGCGATACATAAGAAGAAGAAGAGAATTGCATACCTGTCCAATAACAATCGGGCCAGCACCTAAGATCATAATCTTCTTAAGATCTGTTCGTTTCTTACTATTCTTCGCATCGTCCCACGCACGAAAAGGAGCTACTTCTGCTGTTTGTTGTTGTGCTGCCAAGATCGGTTTTGCCTGTTTATTATTCTTAGTCGTCCTCGTAACTTTATTAATATTAGTTGCTGATAGTCTTAATTTTACTAAATCACGACGACAAGAAGAACCGAACACGTGTGGTTTCGCCTGCGCGTTCATCATCATCTGTGACGATTGCATATCTTCTTCTTTCTATTATTATTATGCGCCGAAAGTTGTAAAGAAATTTCGAAAAAGACCTGCTGCTGCTGCTGCTGCTGCTTTTGTGAGAGCTAAAGAGCATGCTTGATGACGCTTGATGCTATTCCATTTTTTACGGCAGATTCGGAAAAAAAAATTCAAAAATAATATACACCATCAGAACAATTGTGTGTGTGTGCGCGCTAATACTACTAACTAAATCTATCTATCTATAAATTATTCTTATGTAAAACGTGCGGCCTCTCGCAAATATCATGATTATGCGCCAAATGCGCCGAAGCAGGAGGCTTTTGGCAAAACCATAATCGTCTGCGGCACATAATCTTCACTTTTTGGACCTTCGATTGCGCACAATTCACGTGCACGGCGTCGACGCGGCCTTCGAGAACTGCTTGAAGACCTGCAGCATTTTTCAAAAAACAACCGTTAGCAAACCTAGGAGTGGGTAAAAAAATCTTTTGCGAAGATTTTATTATCGCATTGATAATCTTCTGGTCATCATGCGAGCCGTGCGTTTCAACTATTCTTTTAAATGCGGACGCGAGCAAGTTGAAATTACTCGTCTTTTTGCGCATGAAATAGAACCCCGTATTGACTTCCTGACCGTCGCGTAGCCACAGATTCTTTTCTCCTGTTTGTATCAACTCTGGCATGAAGTTCTTAAATGTAACTATATCGACATCGGTTAAGAAAACGTCAAAGCCAGATTTCATTACAAACTCGACAATTTTAAGCTTTGCTTGCGTCAAACGTTTCCAAGCTTTTTGTCCGAACTCGACATCTTTGCTCGTAAGTTTATCTTTCTTTTCCTCTCTGATATTATTATTATTATTGTTGTTATTATTATTATTATTGTTATTATGGCTACTACTTTCATAGCTGTTATTATTGATGATATTCGTTCCATCGACGGCGTTATACTTTCGATATTTTAAATGTTGCAACGCATTTTCATCCGTAGCAAACACGACGTACTTGTTCAAACCTGCTACTCTTAATGAGCACAAATAATTATCCAATAAATCAACCTCTCCCGCGTTCGTCATCATGACTAGAACTGTTTTATTAAAACTCATTTTTTCTAACATTTCTTTTGCGTCATCATTTTCATCATCATCTCCTGTTGTTGTTGCTGTTTTTTTTGTAAACTTTGATTTTGTTGTTTCCCACCAATCCGATTTCTGATGTGCGCCATAATCATTTACGGCAATTGGACAATTACAAGCTTCTTTCTCTCTCATTTTTGGGAGCAGCAAACTATTACCAATTTGTTTCTTATTCCTAATATTATTTTTATCTTTTTCTTGGAAACATTCGACGTTTATTTTTGTTATTATTATTAAGAAGAAGAAGAAGATGTAATAAAAATAAAAATAATAATAACAGGATTTAGAGAGCATGTTATTCAATATATATTTCTCTCTCTCTCTCTCTCTCTCTCTCAGTATTATCTCATTCTTCTAATTAAAGAAGCATTGTTATTATTATTATTATTACTGCATGTATGCCATATCTTCCAATATGGTGATATACTTGTTGCTGATGATGCTGATGTAATTGAAATTTTGCAATTTTGCACATTGACATTTGCAGGCCAGCTATGCTAATGGCCGATGGGGGAACTCAAAAGCGTCAGAATCCTCCATCCTATACCGGTAGTATATCAACGAAGGAAAAGAACACGATCAATTGAGAATCATTCTTGGCAATAATCATCATAATAATAATCATAACAATATATTATTACCATTTAAACGAGAGCGAGAACGACAGAATACTTTAGAACGATGATGCAACAAAATGGCCAAACTCAATCACCTTTATTACAAGAACAACCAATAGGGACTATTAACTTAGCAGTTGGACACCCAATGGTCAATGAATTACCGAATAAAATAATATCAGACGCTTTAAAACGCACAGGCTCAAAACTTAAACACTCGCAACTCGATTTGACATACATCCCATCAGAAGGACCTTCAAATTGTGTTGAAGAGTTATGTCTGTTTTTAAGAAAGCATTATAAAGAGAAAGAACTAACATCTATATCATCAGTTCTACTTAATAATAGTAGTGAAGGAGAAGAAAGAGAACGTGCAGTGGCGGCGACTAATGATACTAATGATACTAATGATACTAATGATACTAATGATACTACTACTACTACTACTACTACTAGAAGAACGACGACGACGATTTTACAACCAGAGGATTTGTTCTTTACCTCAGGCGTATCACATGGAATTGATATGGCAACATCGATATTAGCGAAAGAGAACGATATCGTCATTTGCGAGAAAGCGACGTATTTCTTGGCGACTAAAATATTCGAAGACCATGATTTGGAGATTACAACTGTTAAAAGCAACGAGTTCGGGTTGGACGTAAACGCTCTGAAAATACGACTCGAACAAGGAGATACGTTCATTAATCCCATTAATTCTATGCTCGAGGATGTTGGAGCGACACCGAGGAAGAAACGGAAATTGTTGTTTCGACCAAAGTTGGTATATATCGTCCCAACGCATTCAAATCCAAGCGGCGTAACGATGTCTCAAGAGTCGCGTGAGGAGTTGGTTAAACTCGCTCACGAATATAAGTTTTATATCATCGCTGATGAAGTGTATCATTTACTGAGCTGGTCAAAAGCGCCTTTACCAGATCGATTCTGTAAAATCGAAAGAGACTATTTAGCGAAGAACAGAGATGTAGAATTCAGGGCGGTTGTTTCGGTATCGAGTTTTACAAAAATTCTTGCGCCCGCTTTACGAGTCGGTTGGATTGAAACCGCCGATTCAGTTTTACGGCAAAAGTTTTCGAAACGTGGGTACATAATTTCTGGTGGAAACTCTTGTGGGTTTTCGGCTAATATCGTTTGCGAAGCAATTAAACAAGCCGAAACTGAATCGTTCATGAATGATTTGAAAGGCTCTTACGCGAGTCGAAGCGCTGTTTTGTGCGACAAACTCGAACGAGAAGGATGCGGTTGGGAATTTGAGAAACCTTCAGGGGGATACTTTGTATGGATTAAACTACCAGAAGGTGTGACGAGTAAAAGCTTGGAACCGTATGCGAGACATTTGAAAGTTTCCTATTTAGCCGGCGAACGATGCGCTGCGAATAAGGCGTGCGAGGAAGATTTAGAACGATATATTCGTTTATGTTTTGCGCATTTGAGCTCTTCTGAAATTCAAGAGGGTGTCTCAAAGTTATCCGAAGCCGTCATGCGAGTGTTGAGTTTCCAAGACGTTGAGAATAAGCGATTAGGTATTGATGATTAAATAGTAATATGAATTGTTGTTGCATACTAGTGTTGTTGTGTGAGTGTTGTTGACTTGTTTAGTTGTTTTTGTAATTCTGATGTACGGTAATTTTAAGAATATTTTGTACCAGTAAATATCTTTATTTAAATAACGCGCTCTCTTTAATCAAAATGTCCCAACGACGACGATCACAATCTCATGAAAAAGATGGTGTAACCGCCACTACTACTACTACTGCTACTACTACTACTACTTCTGCTAGAATAAAACGATCATCAGCAACAACGACGAATAAAATAATAAAAAGTGGAAAAAGTTGGGATAAACACGATTTGCAAAACGCGCTCGAGGAAGCTCAAAAAGAGGTCTTGGCGTTCAATGTTAGAGTGCCGATGTGCTTGGCGTTGACGTTAAGAAAGACGAACACGTTTAGAAAGATTATATTATCAATCATAGCGATTGTTTTATCAGTTTATATAGAATACATTGAAGTTTCAGAAAGAGAGCTTCACATTGCTTTAATATCTTCACCGTGCATCATTTTTGCAGCGTTTGAGTTTACGGTTTTATCCACAGCGTTTGTATTGCTATTACCTACGACTTTGACTGAAGCAGACATAGAGCAACGTAAGCAAGTATTAGATTCGAGGGTTATTTCTAAATTGAAACTCACTGGGTTTGTTGCGAGATGGATAACTGGAGTTCGTGTGGCGCTGAAACAGTTAACAAAAGCAATCATAGAAGATTCCGCCGTGTTCTTAACGTTATTTCTACTCTTCACTGGGTTATTCGTTGGTTCAGAGCACGTGAAATTAGAGAATTTTAATCTCGTAGAAGAGATGGAGGGAGGGATATCAGTGTATAAAGACTAGAGCTATAAATAATATCAATTCACGTTAGCAAATCGCGCACGCGCGTTAGTGGATGTACCTATATAGCTGTGTACTAATGTAAAACTATTCTATAATTCTAAGCAGAATCCTATTGTACTCTACTCTTCTCAGGGGTCCAAGGAATGCTCCTGCCGGGGGCACAAGTTCCTACAAATTTCGGTAAATCATCTTCAATATCGATCACCCTTTGGCTGTAGTGCAGATGATGTTGCGCGCGAAAATCTAAGTCGTCTTTCTCTATACCTTTCAAACAACTTCGTGCTACTACGAACGTCTTCGCTTTACCAATGGTAGCGTAAAGCGGACTTCCGCACTCTTTGCACCTAAATCTTTGAACGTTATCACTGCTTTGAATTGACCATAAGTCGTTAGCTTGAACAGTGCACGAGAACTTTGCTCTTTCATGTAAACTTTGAATAGAAAACGGGCCACCAGAGAGTCTTCGACATATGGTGCAATGACAAATGGAAACGGCGATAGGTTTCCCTATCACTGTTAGCTCGCACTTGCCACAGTAACACGACCCATTGACTATTCTTTCTCCTTCATTATTTGTGAGTGCATTATTTCTTGTTGTTGAATTCATCACTCTCGTTTTGGTAACGATTATATTCCTTCTGCTGTTATTCGTAAATTGATAGCATCGATGATAATGATAACGATGACGATGACTTGTTCGTAGTGAAAATTTTTCCCTTAAATACAAAGCTTTAATTTCCACCCTACCAGTAAATTTTTGTACTTGATTGATGTGTTTAGTAGTACAAAAGAGCATACGTGGACAACGCGCGCGGGTCAATAAAATGGAAATTTCTTGTTTTTACACGTTTTACTGGACCATTTACCGTTTACAACAGTACAGCTTTTTTATCTCTTTTCCTGCTGTCATTATTTTCCTCAGCCTTCAATAATAATATATATTAATAATAATATTAATAATAATAACAATATATAAAAGAATTAATCTGTCATCATGGGTGGAGGTTTAGGTAAGTTCTTCTTCTTCTTCTTCTTCTTCTTCTTCTTTGTTTATATATATATATATATATACTTATTTCTCTCTCCGCATTTTTATACATTGTATTGTGATATTTATAATTGTCCATCCATACTAACCAATAAATGTCTCTCTCTCTCTTCTCTCTCTCTCTCTCAATATAATAATAATAATAATACGAATAATATTAATAATAGCATTCTTGAACAAGAAATCATGGCACACTGGTGGTTTCGCCTCGATCGAGGAAGTTTGGAAACGCGAACAACAAGCAGAACATGAAAAAAGGAAACTTGAAGAGATGAAGAAAGAAATCTTAGAGGAGAGAAAACTCTCAGAGTTGCGACAGGACGCGATCGATGCTGGACATTCGAAGAAAAGCGAACGATTAGATTGGATGTATAAAGGATCGTTAGCCGAAGGAACGAGGTTAGAAGATACGAAATTTACGAGAGCAGATGGGGAAGAAGAGCCAGAAGTATTGAAACGAGAACGAGAACGCAAAGAAGATTTACCGGCGGAGAGACCGGATAAACCTTTACTTCCGGACATGGACGACCCGAAACAAAAAGTTGAGCAGTGGAATAAGATGAACAATGACCCACTTCTAGCTATGAAGCAACGAGAAATGCAAGCGAGAGAAAATATTGCAAGCAATCCCGTTCGAAGAGAGCAAATAAAACGAGAAGTGGACGATAAGAAAAAGAGAAAGAAGGAAAAAGCTCGTGAGAAGAAGGAGCGCAAACGTGCAAAGAAAGAACGTAAAGAAGAAAAGTATCGCGAGAAAATTCGAGATGAAGTTCGTGAGGAGGAAAAAAGTAGTCGTCGTCGTCGTCGTCGTCGTCATCGCGACGACAATAACAGCAGCAGCGAAAGCGAAAGCGATAGTGGTTCTTCCTCTACTTCGTCGTACTCTGGGAGAAGAAGACGCGAGCGCGGCGGCAGAGACGATAGAAGAAAGAGAAGACATTATTCTAGAAGTCCATCGCCGCCTCACTTGCGAAGAGTAAAGTCAAGAATAGAAAGAGAAAAAGATGATCGATACGGTATGTCTTACGCGAATGAGCGCGCTGAACACGCCGCCGAAGCGAGAAGAAACCAAAGAAGAGAGTGGCGTGAAAGTAATGAACAAGAAAAAGACAAAGAGCGTTGTCGTGCAGATTTAGAAGAACAAACGAAATGGGATTCGAGAAAGAACAGCGTCGGTCACAAAGCAGGAAAGCTTTCGCAAGAAGAAAAAGAACGAAGATTGAGAGAGATGAATGAAGCAGCGAATAATTACGACTCGCATCGCTCGTCGAGAAGAGATAAATTAGATGACGATTTAAAAGAAACGAACAAAGAAATTTATAGAGAATTAGATGGAAAGAAGTCACAAAAGGATACACCGAGCTTTTTAAATTATGAGAGTAAACGCGCTTATAGTGGCGGTAGTTAATTTTTTAAGTAGTAGAAATGTTTTTGTTATATTACAACTATAGCAAAATAATACCATTCACTCACCAGAATTGACGTCTGTGCGTTTTGCCGCATGCCATCGAAACGTGTCATAGATTATTTCTTTTGATTAATTTTTAAATTTTTGATTGTTTATAAAAGTTTGATGAATTTGTTTGATCGCGCGCTCGTATACAAGTTGTTGTTGTTCGTTTTTTGCAAGAAGCACTTCTGCCGAGTCGAATTTTTTTGTTGTCTAAAAAGACGGGACAATGGCATCATCCATGACGTCTTCGTATCCAATAAACTCGCCCAAAAAGTCTTCGAAAGAAGATCTTTTTTGCGTTTTATAGGACGGCACGTTAGCGTTAACGAGCGGAAACAATTCAGACGAGCTCACGGAATAAAATGTTGAAACGTTCTCGACGTCGTTCGCTTGCATGAACTCGACTGGTTCAAATACTGGAACGACGTGAGCATCGTCGTCGAAGAATTGCTCTTCATCGATCTTTTCTTGTTCTTCTTCTTCTTCTTCTTCTTCTTCTTCAACAAGTTTGTTCTTGCGCTGTGATTATATTTTTTTTTAAAATGTGTGTGTGTGTGTGTGAGTCATAAAAATATTTAATAGTATTGGTCCTCAAAGGCACTCTCGCTTTCTCTTCTCACAGCCACCCATTTTTCGAACATCCATCTTATCCCGAACAAAGACCCGATATGAACAAAAAGAGGAAGAGGAAGAGATCGCGCGCGCTCTCTCTCTCTCTCTCTTTAACTTCCAGTCACGATAAAACTATGTAATCAAATCGCGCGCGCGCGCACTAATAACAAAGCAAAACTATATAAAACATACCTTGTTCGTTCTGATTTGGATAGGCGCATAAGCCTTCGATTCAGGTTTCTTCATCGAAATCCCGGCCGGTAAGGCCAAGCGTGCTCCAGTAAAGGCGACTCTGTGATGGTGGCCGGCGTAGTCATTAGCGCTGTGAATTTTCAAGTCACACTGCGTGCATAAGAACGCGCGGTCGTCATGGCACACGACGGTCACTGGGTTTACCTTGCATATATCGCAATTCAATTGTTGTTGTTGTTCAATAGCGGTCACAGATCCTTCGGTTGTCTTTTTTACCCTAGTAATACATGAATTACATGAGAGTTTGTTCGAACAACCGATGACAAATTTGGCTTGTTGATCGGGACAGGATTCGCACTTTAACTTCATTGCAAGTACTAGTTAGTAGTGCGTTTATATAAACTTTAAAGTTTAAAAAGGTGCTAGGGAATTTAACCACAAGCGTTCGCAGGAATGAAGATTAATTTCCTTCTTTTAGCCGTTTTGAAATTGGTTTTAGACCCTTCTCTGCTGAGCGCCTTCTAATTTTAGGAAGCCACCGCACAGGGGAAAGTGGAATGTTGCTCTTTTTTAGACATCCGCGTACTACTCGTAATAGATACATAAACAACAAATAATAATAATTACAATAGTGATAGCACAGATTCAGGAACTAACTCAACAGATAACGTTTCGAACAATAACAAACCGACGTGTTGGCACATCGTATGCGATTGTAATAAACTAAAGAGCTCTAAAGTTCCCCTACTAGCGGTACTTTCACCGACAATTGGCGAAAGCTTTTGAGACAAACGCGTGAGAAGAACACGACGCAGCATTTCTTTATTCTGCTCGTCTATTTTCTTCTCCTCTTCTGGAGTAAGGGAGAGCTTAAATTTGTCGTAAGAAGTTAAACCGCCTTCTTTCTCATCGGGCCAAACCGCATCTTTTATCAAGTTTATCAAAAACGACGCTTGAAGTTGATTAAAACTTCTTGAAACGAAATCTTCCACCGCTGACCCGAGAAAAAACTCAACAGTTTGTCTCGCCATGGCTACAAACGAACGCCTCATCAAACCTTTCGTGTGCATTTGGAACACAGTCTCGAATAAACCGAGCATTGGGCCGTTTAAAACTTCAGAGGCAAAAACGGTCGAGATGTTATCTGACGAATTATCAGTCTCATCGAACGTTCGCATGAGCGTTTCCCAATTCAAAGGACTTGCTAATTGGTTTTGAAATGAATTTATTACTCCCGATTTGCTATGTTTTGGGGGAGAATCTAAAAGTTCTATCTGTTCGATCGATAATATCCTTCGATGATTTTGAATATTATTAGAATCTTCAAAAACCCAATTACCTCCTTGAGTTGTTGTTCTGATTGAAGGTAACTGCCTTTGTAATAGCATAATCGGTTTCATTTCCGTTGAAAGTATCGATGAAGCGTCTGAACTCTCTCGTTGTATGAAATTTTTATTTCTCGTGCTGAGAAAATGAAATATTTCTTCGCAGTCTTTCAAGACTTCGTCTGATAATATGTCCTTCAAGTATAGATCAAGTTGGTAACGTCTTTTTTCTATAAATGCGCCGTCTAAATTGTTATACCCCCAGTTCTTCCCTGGGAAATATCCTTTGAAATCGGGATTTATCATCGCAAGTTTTTGATGCAAACTTTCGAAATTCGAATAGCGTCGAGGAACTATCCAATTATTTTCATCCGTTTCCACAGATACGAGATATACGGCAAATGCTGACATACCACTACCAGTGATTTCCACACCGGTGACGCGGGCACGCAATAAAGAAGGCGACGACGCCGCCGGTGCTTCTGCCCAATTCACAACAAGGTTCTTCTTCTTTTTACTATTCGATGCGGCGGGAGATTGCGTGGCGACTAACCTCTCGGCAACAGCGCTTCTATTATTATTATTTTCTTCTTCTTTCTTCTCGTCTTCCAAGTACGAAGGACTATTACTGCTATTCAGATCATCGTCCGTGCCTAGAAGTATTAATAATAATTTCGTGATGTATTTTGGCGTACAAAGCCTAACCATAGGCATATGTATCGAAGCAACGATCAATTCTCTCGAGAGAGGTTCGGTTAAACCGTTTTTTGTTTCATCGGATAATACTTTCGATGCGAAAGTGCTAGCATACGCTCGACATAATCTGCGTTGTTTTTTCTCATCACGTACTGCTGGGTGAAGTCTTGGCTTGCCGTTTTCGTCTCGCTGATGCCTCAACGCATCAGCGAGACTTTCGTCGACCACGTCCTTGTCCATGGATAATAAAGCGTCATCGTCTCCGCCACCAATTAAAGCTTTTCCCTCGCGATATAGTTCAAACGCGTCTGACAATATAGCCGGTAATTCGGATAACAAAATTTTTGGCAAGTTGATGTTTCTCGAAGCTCTTTTTTCGAGTTCTAAAAACGCGTCGTCCATTACAGCTCTGCACGCGTTTGGCACTTCCTCGTCATCGCTTAACGTCTTGAACCAATAATTAATGTATCGCTTTATAACTACTTCTCTCATTTTAATCCAACTTTCGACGATCTTGTTATCTAACTTTGCAAACCTTCTCGCTCTTCTGTTGTTATTTTTCTTTCTCTTTGCTATGATGCCATCTTCGATCGATTTATTATTATTATTATCATTTATTGTTGTTTCGTCTTCTTCATCGCTTGAAATCATTTCATTCTTCTTGTTGTTAATAGTGTTCTTATTCTTATTATTAGATCGCGAAAAAAATCCATTACCATTATCACTATCCACACTCATCGTATTCTTATTCTTATTATTTCTCTTCCACGTAATTATTCCAATAGCCAAAGTCCCTAAAGCCTTCGGTAAGTTCTCAACGATTGAATCCGAAAAAGATGACATTATTAAAGCAATTGCATATAAAGCTATTAAGAACATGAATAATTTCATGTGTGTTGGTTGAGCATCCAAAATCATACGATCATTATCATTATCTTTTGTATCTTGTTGTTGTCTCATCTGTTGTGTCATCTCTGTCATCGTTTGCGCATCCTTGTTATTTAGCGCGATGGGCGGGATTATTACGTCGATGATGCCTTTGACAGTTTGAACTCTTTCCTCCTCATTTTGTTTATTTTCAAACTGTCAAACATCCATCAGCAAACAGTCGAAAGTCCTTTCATTATTCTCGAAGTCTGTTCGAGTCAAATTTCTTCAAGGTCGCGCGACCTCTCCCTATTATTAGTAGCAATAACCAGATAAGAGACCTGCTGAATATATACATACATATATATATATATTCATTTAACGCGTTTCTTTTTATTTGTTTGTCTGTGTGTGTGTGTGCGAAGAGAGTAATTAATCGAGATTAAAACGAAGAAAGATCAAAATCTTTTCTGTTCACGAGGATTAGCAAGGTGCCGTTTTAAATCGTAAAAAAATGTCCACATCATCACAGCAGACGCAAGCGAAATTAGTTTTATTGGGCGACATGGGCGCCGGTAAATCCTCGTTAGTTTTAAGGTTCGTCAAAGGCCAATTCTTCGAGCATCAAGAGAGCACGATCGGTGCCGCTTTCATGACTCAAACTGTTAAAGTTGACGATGAAGTCGTAAAATTTGAGATTTGGGATACGGCCGGTCAAGAGCGTTATCACTCGTTAGCTCCGATGTATTACCGAGGTGCAGCTGCGGCGATAATTGTGTATGATATGCAATCGCAACAGTCATGGCAAAGAGCGAAGAGTTGGGTTAGAGAGTTACAAAGGCAAGGTAACGCAAATTTAGTCATCGCCTTAGCCGGGAACAAAAGCGATTGCAAAGATATGAGAACGGTATCGAAAGAAGAGGCGGAAGAGTATGCAAAGGAGCAAAATCTTCAGATATTTTTAGAAACGAGTGCAAAAAGTGGCGAGTGCGTGAATGATTTGTTTTATGCCATTGCAAACGCGTTGCCTAAACAAGCGAGAGAAGCGCAAGAACGAAGTCGAGGAGGCGTTATTTTGGACGCGAATGCGGGATCGAATAGGCAGAAAAGTCAATGCTGCTGATGAAAATCATACGTGTGATTGTGCGTGTGTGTGTTAATTATAGCTCTCTCTCTCTCTCTCTCTCTCTTGTCATTGTCGTCGCAAATTGTAAATCTAAGTGTAAAAATCTAAGTTTAATTCTATTCCTCGCTATCTCTAACAATTATTTCTTTTCATCGTTCTTTAAAGTATCAAAACTTAGTAGCTCTTTCTCCAAACTTTCCTCAAGCTCTCGAAAAACGTTCGCTTTTCCTTTAGTAACTTCGTTCACTTTCCCTACGCTTAATATTCTCTCGACCATTCTCGCCATCGGTCGTTTCCCTTCATCGATTTGTTTAATCACTGATATCGGGATTTCGGTCTCATCGTCCTTCGAGGCTTCTCTTAACCTTGTGAACTCGCTGACGAGAGTTTCGACTTTTCCTATTAAATGATCTGTATCACCAGTTGCGAGGATCCTCTCGCAATCGTTGACGGACTCGAGCGCTTTCTCTATTGCAGAACTGAGAGGAGAAAGCGCAGCCATTTTTTGATGAAATCTTTCTTCTTCGCGTATTTTGATTTATATGTAATTTTCATCACTTTGCAGCTTTGACACGTTTGAAAGAGTAGAGAAATCCCTGTTTTGCTTTTACCTACATATAAATACACACTCGCGCTAAATAAATACCTAATTTTCATCATGGCTATTATCACTATTGCTATTCTCATCATTCTCATCGTTAACAGCCGCAGTTTCATGCAAAGTGATTAAACCTTCTTTCTGTAAAGCTTTATAAAGTTTACGCTCCGTCTCGAATGGATGAACGTTTTCTCTCCCAGGCTTTGGCCTCTCCCAATCATAATAGTGCGGTCGCTCGGTTTCATTGAAATAAGACTCTGCGCTGAAACCATAAATATCAACAGAGCTGCACAGACGCATGGCAAAAGTGATACCAACCATACCCGACGATGGCTTTTCTCCTTCTCTGTTCACTAAATCCCAGGCTCTGCATATGATTTCTGGATCCATGATATAAGACTCTGGAAAAGTTTCGCGATGTTTTTCATATTGTCTAATCCAATGGTTCAAGCTCGAATCTCTAAGTTGCGCTATGGTCACTTCACCGCCTTGCTTTCCTTCAACGTAAGGGCCGTTGTACATTCGAAGATGACTTTTCGTTCCTACTTGTTTCTCGAAATGTTTTGATCGGCCGTTGTTAAATCTTAAAACGATATCGTGCGCGTCGATTTCTTCACCAAACTTGGCATTTCTGAGCGAGCCGGCGTTACCGACAACCGCGCACGTCGGTAAGATCTCATCATTTATATGTTTTTTATTGGCGCTATTCTTTTCATCGTTCTTTAGCTTTGCATTTGCATAAATTTTCGTAAAATCACACTCGCCACGGCGTCTACAATATCTCTGCGCATGGTTCACAACTTCGGTAATTCTTGGTTCGACTGGCGGCAACGTTCGCGTAATGTTTTCGTTCGCTGTAAAAAAGTTATGCCACGTCTTGAAAACGACCGCTTCTGTACCACCACACGTAATTTTCCCACGCGAAGTCTCTTTTCTATCTAAAGACAAAACCGTAGGGGTTTTCGCCAAAGCGGCGAGATATTTCAAAGTAGTCGCGTGAAGAGATTTATGTTTTCTCGCCTTTTCTGCGACTGAAGACTTTGTACTATCGTTCGAAATCGTATCTTCAACAACAACATCATCAAATTCTTTTTCTTCTTCTATTTCTTCTTTCGTCCTCTGCTCTAGCCTTTTCCGCGCTATTTTCGGCGGCGGCGGAGCTTCTATTTTAACAGCGACAGCGTGCTGCCCGTTGATGGTTCCGTTGTCAACCGTCCTAGTATGACGAGAAGAAGTATCCTCTTCTTTGACACCTTCTTCGACTTCTACTTCTTTCTTTGCGAGTAAGCTCTCGAACACTTGCTCGTCGTGCTTCTTCTCATCTTCGACTACGGCTTTATCGAAGAGCTCCTCGATAACTTTCTCTCTCTGTTCTCTGTTCATTCTTGATTCTGGCTTCGCTTTTTGTTCGTAGTTTCGTTGATATTCATCTACAGTGGCCTCGTCCATTTCTTGTTTCACGTTCTGTTCATCGTCCTCATCATCATCTTCATCGTTCGTAGCAAAATCATCTTTCGGGATAACTGTAAACAGTTCCGGTGGCGTACTCTTCAGAAACTTCGTGTTTGTGTTCGGTACGAGACCATCGAGGGGGTCATCGGAACCTCCGCGTTGTTTTCGTTCCAAGTCCTGTAAACGAACGGTCCAAATGATTGATAAGAGGAATAAGGCTATTAAGGCGCCTGCGAACATTTGGACGAGGTCGGCTTTAAATCGTTTTTTGATCGATCGTTTGGAAGAATTATTATAAAAAGCTTGAGAAGAGCTGATAACGACTTCGACTTGTTCCATCGCGTGCCGTCTCATTTCTGCATATACTCGTATACGTATAATCCTCTATACTCTTCGTTAAACGGCGAATCACCTAATCATTTTTTTTCAATAATTTCATCATCGTCGTTACTCGAAAAGTAATGAAGAGAATCAAAAGATTAGCGCGCACTTTGAGTATGTTACCAGATTACCTCATTACCAGTATTTAATAATAATATATATATGTATAGCATTATATGTTTCCTAATCGTTTCTAATCATTACTTTTTATTTCTAATTTCCATAAACCGTCATCTCTTTGTCTCTTCCTCTCTCTCATCACTCTCGCTCTGACGGTTAAATCTCCCAACCGCGCATGCGGCGTACGTTGTTTCTCATATACACAACACACACGCAAACACACACTTCTTTCATTCTATATACACACTTAATCCGATCTTTGTCTTGGTGCGCATTTAATGATATCGTCGACTCTAATAATCATCTCAGCCGCCTCCGTGGCAGATAATAAAACTTGTTGTTTCACTTTAAAGCTCTCCGCAATTCCTAACTCCAACATATCTCCAACTTCACCGTTCAAAACGTTTACGCCCATGTTCGATTGACCTTCTGCATGTCTCGCTCTCAATTGAGAAACAATTTCTCCAGAATCTAAACCGGCGTTATCACAAATGATAGACGGAATGATACGCAAAGCCTTTGCAAAGCACTCCATGGCGAGCGAACGCTTCCCCGGAGTTTTTGCAGCGAGTTGTTCGACAGCCTTTGACATGATCATTTCTGCGGCACCGCCGCCGCAAATAATGCGCGAGTCAATTACAGCCGTATTGAGAACACACAAAGCATCATGAAGAGACCTTTCAGCTTCGGCTAAAATGTGCGTGGACGCACCTCGCAAAACAATCGTGCACGCTTCGCCCTTGGCGACGCCAGAAAATTTAATCAAACGATCCTCGCCAATCATGATTTCTTCAATCAAGTCGCAATGTCCTAACTTTGCAACTTCTGGAGTATCGAAAGTTGACAAGATATCACCGCCAGTTACTAACGCAAGTCTTTCGACGCCTTCAAAATCTGCGTGCTCAATGGCAGCCACACCAGCGTCTGCAAAAATCTGCTCCGGGTAGTTATAGATCAACTGTCGATTGATAAAAACGTTACAGCCGTGCGCGATGATTTTCTCACACTTGTTTCTCATTTTTAACTTTTCCGCGTCTTCAATTTCCGCTACTTTTGTCATTGAATCCACGCGAACTCTGGCGCCGTAAATTTTGATTTTATCCGTATCCATCCCTGTGTTTGCGATCAAAATTTTGGCATTTTCGATGCGTTTCGGTTGTCCGACTCCAAACTTCTTGTCCAAAATGAACCCTTCGTCCAAGTACGAATCTTTCAAAGACCCTCCAGGTTTCTCAATCAACTGAATCATCTCCAAATTCCCTGATCCTTTTAATCTCAAGATGGCGTCTACGGCTAACTTTGCAAAGTGGTCCTTATCGTGAGTCAAAATCTTTGAACTCAAAGTCGTTCTCGCGATGTTCATCAAATCAATACGAAACTTCTCCTCGTTTCCTTTGTTATTCACGGTAGAATCCTCTAAAGCTTGACGTGCGACGTCGCAGGCTTCTCTGAAACCTTGAATAATAGTCATTGGATGAATTTTTTGGTTCACTAATTGTTCCGCTTGACGCAATAATTCTCCAGCGAAAACGACCACTGAAGTCGTCCCATCACCGACCTCGTCGTCCTGCGCCTTCGAAATGTCCACTAAGACCTTCGCGGCTGGATTATCGACATAGATTGATTTCAAAATAGTCGCTCCATCGTTCGTCACGGTCACGGCGTTCCCTTTACTGACGGATTGTAAGATCTTATCCATTCCCTTCGGCCCTAACGTCGATTTGACCAAGTCCGCGATAGCCATCGCGCCGACGAAACTTTGCAATCGAGCGTGTTCGCCTTTTTCTTCCGTGGCCCCTATGGAGAGCACTGATGGGTTCGCGTTGCCCATGACTGACATTTTTTTAAGAGATATAATAAAACTTTATTCGACCGTGTTTACTGCGTCTGCTGCGTCGTTGTTGTTGCGAGCGCGATAGCGTGTGCGTGTTCTTCTGTGCCGATCAAGTCGCCGCTCGCTTTTATTACGCGAAAGAGTAAAGCGAAAAAGGAAAAGAGAAGAAGAAAAGTACAACTACGATTTTTGGAAGAGAAAAATGTTGACCAAAACGAGCCAGCAGACAGCAGCAGAGAATCTTCTGAACGACAGAATAATGACAGAATGACAGAAAACAAAAACAACGTCACGACTTGATTTTTTTGGTCGCTTGATTATTGCGAGCGAGGCACCCAAAAAGGAAAACAAAAATAAAAAATGTGGTAAAAAAAAGAATAATAAACAACACAAAGAGACGCGAGAGACGAGAAACAGTAATAATATATAATAGTAATAAAGAAATAATTAAAATTGAATGCGAAAGAACATGGCAACGGCTCTGTATGCAGGTGTAGCCACGGTTGGTATTTTATCGGCCGGAGTCGTTTCACTCTTCCGTCGTGAGTATGAACCGAGCGCTGTGAAGAACGAAGTGTTCGATGACTTAGTCTCGAAAACGCCGCAACAGAAACGGAAAACGATCGCAATCACTGGATGTACGACTGGAACTGGTTTAGCGTTAGCAAAAGTATACGCCAGTAAAGGAGCGAAGGTTTTAATGTTGAACCGAACGAGTGAGAGATCAGAAAAGGCGTGCGTATTAGTGAATGAGTGTGCAAAAGATGGAGGTCTCGCGGTACACGTTGATTGTGACTTGCAGTCATTCTCGAGCGTGAACAGAGCTGTTGAGGAAGTGAAGAAGAACGTTTTAGTCAAGAATACTTTAGATGTATTATGTAACAACGCTGGGATCATGGCTCTTCCATATAAAGGTACGGAAGAAAACGGGTTCGATCAACAAATGCAAGTAAACGTTCTTTCGCATTTTCTCTTAACGAAAGGTTTATTCCCGCTCTTGCTGAACTCTAAAGACGGGCGAATCGTTAACCACGCTTCAGTCGCCGCTAATACTGGAGGTGATTTCGATTTAAACACATTAGAGAAACATCCGAAATGTTCAGAAAAGTTTTCCAAGAATCATCAATGGGAAATGTATGGACAAACGAAATTAGCAAACATCGTCTTCACTAAGGCGTTAGATACGCGTTTGCGAAAGAAGGGAATAAAAAACGTCAAAGCAGTAGTCGCGCATCCAGGTTTCGCGGCTACGGATTTGCAAAAGACGCACGCACAAAATGGCGGTATGTTTGGTAATTTTGTAATGAACTTGATAGGTTTACCATTTCTCGGTTTGTTTCAATCGGCAGAAGATGGAGCAGCTGGGATTCTATTATGCAGTTCGGGAGAAGTAGAAGGCGGTCGATTATACGGCCCTTCAAAGGGCGCACGCTCTAAAGGATTCCCTGAAGCGCACGAACCAAAAGCAAAACCGATAACGGAAGAAATGCAAGACAAGTTTTGGAAAAAGAACGAAGCAGCCGTTGGAGTTAAATTTACAATTTAGACATGTATATATACTATACGTACTTGCAAGTTGTTTGAACGTTATTGTACGTTTTAGGAATTTTAGGAATTAGGAAGGCAAGGAAGATTTGGCCTTGGCAGTTGACCGGCGCGAGGATGACCGCGATGAATAACAAGACGAAGGACGATTGACGAATTTAGAGTTTTGACGAAAAGGGGTAATACTACTGTAATACTTTTACTGACTGTTTCAACTGTATCAACTCCACAAAAACAAAAAATCATGCGCAAATACATCACGCCCGGCTTACGCTCACTAATAAAAACAAAGCAATCATCATCACAATCATTTTCGTTATCTTCGCAATCATCATCATCATCATCATCATCATCGTCATCATCAGCGGTTGAAAGGATTTTAAAGCGCGACGATTTGTTCGCATTATCAGATTTCATAACAACATGCGCGAACAAAAGTGCAACGACGACTGCTACTGTCGTGAACGTTCGCGAAGTCGTTCGTGCGTTGCGAAAGAACGAATTTCGTTTCCCTCGAGATTTAGCTCAATTGAAACGAGAAGAGGCTATAGGATATGGTGTTGACAGATTTCTATATCGCGAGTTGAGGGAAAATTTAGGCATCGCGTTTACGCAAGAGGAACTAAAAGACGAAACGAAGTTGAGCAAGAAAGAAGAGAAATCCGCTGCCGCTGCCGCTGCTGCCGCTAACGCTGCTGCTGCCGCTGCTGCTGCTATTACTGAAGCACAAAAAGTAGTAGCTACTATGAAACAACCGATTACGATTAAACCATCAGCAACGCCGTCGTCGCGAGCGACGACGACGAAGACGATTAGAATAGCAGCAGCAAAAGCGCCAAAGCCGCCGCCACCGCCGACGACGAAAGTAATGGAAGAAGTGAAAGTAGAAGAATTAGCAGTAGCAAAAGCTACAAAAGCAGCTAAAGTGCCGAAGCCGACAAAAGTAATAGAAGTAAAAGAAGTAGAAGACAAAGAAGACGAAGAAGAAACAGAGGATATGCCGTTGACGACGACGACAAATAAGACATCAACCACCAAACGAACACTAAAACGAATGAAAAGAAAAATGCGAACGGGATTGATATGCGACGGCGTTCGCGTGACGCAAAGAAACTCGCAACTTGAAAACTATCGATTGAGTTTTTCGCAACTTCCGGATAGTTTACAAAAAGAGCTCATAAAGTTAAGAGTTTTCCTAACGCGAAGAAGACTTGGTCCTCAAGAATCGCCAATAGCAACGGTTACGGCTAATAAATACGAAGAACACTTAAGAGGCATTCTTGGATGGCTCGTGAAAGAGAAAGAATACAAAGTTGAAGATTTGAGTTCATTACAAATCCTCTTTCCGAACTCGAAAGCAAACGCGGCCGATGTTACATTTGATTATTTGCAATATCTCACCGTAGAAAGAGGTATCTCAGCAAACTATGAATTATTAATAACGAGAAGCTGTATTGCGGCGGCAAAATTTCTTTATGGATCAAAGTCAAAGTTTCAACCAGGTGAAGACGCTTTGCCGTACCACGACATTCCGCTCATCAAAGAGCTGCGAAGACTCGCAAAGGATGCGAAAAGTAGAGCGTCGAAATCACCTTTGATGTCCAACGAGAAACTTAAATGGTTAGATTGGGGTGATTACTTGAGCGTATGCGATACATTAAAGGATGAAATGGCGTTAAATTCATTCACGAGTCATAAGAGATCGAAGAGTGCAATCGCATGGAGTATGCAACGTTATTTAATTTTCGCGATTCTTTCGTGCGTACCGGATAGACAGCGTACTTTGCGAGAGTTGAGCATTGGTAAAACATTGATAAGAGAAGAAGGATATGATGATCAAGGTGAAAGATGGATTATTAAGCACGGTCCGAACGATTATAAGACGGGAAAAGACTATGGTGTTCGACCACCTTTGGTAATCGCTCCAGAGTTGTATCCGCACCTAGAAAATTTCATCGCAAATTATCGCGAATATTTGAATCCAGAACACGACTTTTTGTTCTCGCGAAAGAACGGAATGCCTTTTAATGATGCTGGAATATACAGGTTGTTCACGTCTACGGCAATGCGTTTGACTGGGAAACGCACAAATCCTCATTTGATACGCGACATGATTGTTACGCACTTGAGAAGATCAAACGCAAGCGAAAAAGAGCTTGAGGCACTTGCAATTTACATGGGCCACTCTTTAGCGATGCAAAAAGGATCGTACGATCGTAGAACGATATCTGAAAAGGTTGAGCCGGCGGTGAATTTGTTATCGACATTAAACGCGAGCTTTCGGTCTTAATTTTTATTTATATATTTGTTTGTAAATTACAAATGTCATTCCGAGAGAGCAATAACAAAAAAAATCAACACCATCATCATCATCATCATCATCATCATCATCATTCCTCATTACATTTTAGCAGCCGTTAGCTCTCTTAACTTTGACATGTACCTATCGAGAAATGAGGCCAAATCCTCCACTCTCTTTTCGAGTTCAACTAACGAATCTGGTCCAATCCTCGCATCTTTCACGTTTTTCTCGATGCATAACTCTCTCATAAGATCGCACATCTCGGTCACGCCGTCTGCTCCGAACGTTGACGAAGATCCTTTCAATTTATGCAACGTTCCTCTGATTTGATCGAAATCGATTTCATCATCTTTTGCGCTATAAAATTTCTTCAATTCTTCCAACATCGAACGCGCGTCCGCCGTATACATCTCTATTATTTCCTCAATGAACTCTGGTTCATCTTCCGACTGTAACCCAAGGAGCTCTGAAAACTGTGATTCGTTTAATAACTTCGATTTTGTACTATACGCTTCGGCTTCTAATCCTGCTATTTCGTCTTGTAATTCTTCGATAGTTGTCTTCTTATTGTTTGTTTTATCATCATCATCTTTATTGTTATCTGTGTCCTTGTTGTTGTTCGTAGTATCCGTCGTCGTATTATGATTGACATCATCTCCTCTCGTCGTTGGGAAATCTTCCTCATGCTCTTTATTATCGTTTCCATTCTTCGGTCCCATGGTTTCTTTTAAATCAATACACGCGAATGCTATCAATTTATATTGTCTTTATTTGTTTGTTCTTATTATTAATATAAAAGTATTATATTAATAAATATGTGCGCGAAGGTGTCTGTGTTATTATTAATGCCGTTTCGTTTCGTTTAATATTAGATACGCTTTTTGATTTTCAGATTTTGTTTTTCAGTTTTTGTCTTTTTGATTTGAGTCAGATTTTTTTTGATTTCGAGCGAGTTCTCTCCTTTTTTTCCGGCCAAGATGATCCTGCGATTTTACGGTTTACGGTTTAGGGTTTTTCTTTTTCTCTTTTGTTCTCTCTTCATCTCTCTTCAGCTCTTATTAATTAAAACAAAAATACTACTCGTATCGTTCAAAACAATAAAATAATAATAAATAATGTCTCAACAACAACAATCACAACAACAACAACAACAACAGGAGGCCGATGAAGCAGTCGCACATTACAAGCACGTTGATTATTCGGTACAGTTTATTCTTATTTGATTGTGTGTGTGTGTGTGCGTGTATGTGTGTGTGTGCTTCCTTTCTTTCTTTTTTATTGGACGGCTCCCTTTTTCATATCGCGCATAATAATATAGTTTGTATTTTTTGAAGAAGAAGAAAGAAGACGGACGACGAAGCAGAAGAGACTTTGGATAAGCACGATATATACGTTTCGCGACGATGATCGTACTTTAGTTCGTTCGTAGATTTTGATTAAAAAGAAAGCGCGCGCGCGCAAAAGAAGTAATATCTATTTCTTAACTAACACAACTCACTTTTCTCTCGAACTATGTTTTCTCTTCCTCCTCTTCTCGAACCGGGCAGTTTTTGACGAAACAAACGGCGCGCTCGCATTCACTTGCGCAACTCGTCAAGGCGCTTGATTCAACCGAAGCTGGAGTGAAGAATGCAATGACTCGCAGAAAGATATCTAAGTGCAAGGATTATCACAAAAAAGAAGACGGCACTTGGGAAGAAATTCCAGACGCTCAACATCATCCGAAGAAGAAAGCAGCTGCCGAGAAAGCACCGGAGCCCGAAGTTGACACAATCATAGGTGTTGCCTATCCCGAACCTGGGAGAAAGGAGTACTTGTGTCGATGGACTGGATTCAAAGACGACCATTGCACGTGGGAAGCGCCGGAGGCTTTGCTTTCAGAAGTCGCACAGCAGAAGGTTATTGAGTGGGATTCTGAGCACCCGTAAATAATTTTTTTTTGAAGTTACGAACGTGAGCGCGCGCGTTTACAACAATAAAGAGAGAGAGACATCGGATAATAACATTAAGTTTATCCATTTTACCATTTTAATAAGAGAGACTATACAAAGTACAGTAAAAAACGTACTATAGTACGTACTTTTAACACATTCTATCTATTTTCTAATCAAAAACTCAATTTGCTAAAAAATTACGTAGTAATTATACTCTAATCAAATCTACGGTATTGGCCATTAGACTGTGTGTGGTGTGGTGGCTGTGCTGAAATAGACATATCAACTCTTCCGTAAAACCTATGTGGAACGTTTGGCATTTTAGGTGTAAATCTACCTCCTCCTCCAATATTGTTATTGTTATTATTATTAAAATTACCGCCGCCGTTATTACCTCCTCCTCCCCAACCGCCGCCTCCTTTGATACCAAGCGAAGAAGAAGAATAGCGCGCGTTTGCTCCTCCTGAGAATCTCGAGTTTGGGCAATCTCGGGCCAAGTGTGCTCCGCCACAATTGAAGCATTCGAAACCGCCTTGATTTCGACGAAAATTAGAATTTCTACAGGTACTCTCAACATGACCTTCTTGCCCGCACTTGACACAGCTCAACGTCCCAGGAGGCTGAGAATCTTGCGGTGCGCAACATAAATGTCCAAATTCTCCACACACATAGCATGGCATTTTCTTCAAATCATCTTCTGAGAACGTAAACGAACACTTTTCAACAACGTGTCCAGACCTTCCACATCGCAAACAACATAATGATTGTTGGTCTCGTCCTATCCCTCTCCTCTCTTGACAATCTCTCGAGCGATGGCCGGGCGTCAAGCAGTTAAAACACAAGCCTTTCGGACAGTCTCTAGATTGATGGTCAAAGTCGCCGCATAGATGACATGGCTTTTGTTGTGCCGGTAAAGTGCATTCAAACTCTCGATGACCGCCTTTGCCGCAACGAAAACATCGCATGGCGGCTGCTTCAAAGTCGTCGTCAAAATACCTCGGTAAACGCAAAATCTCGCGTACCGTTGCGTTTTCACCTTCGTGCTCTTGATCAACCTCTCTAGGCGGAGTCGATTCTCTTTCTTCTTCCTCTACTTTCTTCTTCTTCTTTATCTCGTTTGTTGTTGTTGTTGTTGTTGTTGTTGTTGGTCTCATTTTTGGCTCTTCTTTTTCGGTATTAATCTCCTCCTTCGTCGTCTCATACTTTTCAGCCAATTTCGCTTCTTTTCTTCGTTGTTTTCTATTCACTGTCGTCGTCGCTGCTGTTAATAATTTTGTGTCTTCATCTCCTGCACTACTACTCTTTCGTGTTCGTGTCGATTTTCGCTCATCATCAGTTCCAGTTTTTTGCTTCTTGTTTTTGTTCCCTCTCGTCGTCGTCGCCTTTAATAACATCCCTTCTTCTTCTTCTTCATGAGAAGCTTCTTTTCTTTTCTTCCTCGGTTGTCCCATACTTTAATTAATTAATTAGTGTGCGTGTGTGTGCGCGTGTGTGTGAGTGTGAAGAATTGTATTCAGTTCGATGCGAGCTGACAACCTGATGAGGCGATGTTTGACATGTTTGCCGTGCTGCTGACTGGCTGAGAAATTAATTGTAACGCTCGTTTTTTTGGACAATGCCGTGCACATTTATAAACTCCTTTTCTCCTGTAACAGACCGCATATACGCGCGCGCGCGGCTCTGGATTTGATAAAATACACCGCACTGAACAAACGAACTAGCGACGAGCGCGAGTTATTTTTCATAATCAGTTAAATACAATGAAGCTCGAATTAAATAACTTAATCGAGCACGTGGAAAAAAATTCACTTAAAATTAAAGTCCCAGATCACTTGTCATGGCAGAACTTCGGCGGTGGAACTGCAATTGAACGCGGTGAAGCCGAAGAAAAATTAAGGCAACGAATGAGTAGTAGTAATAATTCTAACGCTCCATCTATTTCTAGAATCGAATCCTGTATTAATGGAAACGAAGAATCATGGCATTTATTACAAAACAGAGCTACTAAAGGAGAACTTAAAGCAAAGTATATCGTCACACATTTGCGAGTGCCGGTGCGAATGCAACCACACATCGATTCATCAATTTTAGGAATAAAAAAAAAGAGCGATATAGTTACGGCAGTTTCCAAGCACGGCGAATGGATCGAAGTATTACAGGAGGGAGAGAAAGAGAAAACGTTCGGCTGGATGCTTACGACGCACGTCGAATTTGGAGATTTACTTTCTTTCCATTCAGGGAGTATGACTTTGCCAACGATTAATCAAGTATTGTCATCCGTAGAAGACGCAGAAAGAATTGATCACGAACATATGGTTACGATTAACTTTAATCATCCAAAGACGTACCGAGTCGTGGCTGAAAAGACGTGGGTGCCGATCCGCGCGAAACCGAAACTAGATGCTACTGCGATAGGAGGAAAAGATTATGACGCGATTATACGCGTTTGCGCTCGCAGAGGAGATTGGCTTCAATTATGTGAAGATTCGTATCCGCCGGCGTTTGAAAAATGGAGTAAAACGTTCGCGGCGTTGAAAGGAAAAGAAGAAAAGAAGGTATTAAAATCAAAAAAAAAATCAACCGACGACGACGACGACGACGACGACGACGACGATGACGATAAAGAAGAAGAAGAAAAAGAAGAAGAAGAACGACGACAGAAGGAAACATTAAAAGGAGAAGAGAATGATGTCAAACCTCCTGATTTCGATGAGTGCTGGATGTTGTCATGCCATCCACAATTTGGTCAACTCCTCGCCGAATGTCGAGCGGACGGTTCGGACTTTACAAGATCTTCTTCTTCGAACGGTCACCATTCACTGCGTGAAAAATCCAAATCCACACTGATATCAACATCTGCACAAGACCATCTTCCGCAAGTGTTCACTGCATCCGATTTCGATGATTCTGATATATAGTAACCCTGTTTGTTATGATTGATTTTTTTAAAATGAAAATTCTTAAAATACGAGTACGCGTTGTAACGATTAAATTTTTTTTTTTGCTGCTGATGAACGAATGTATGGAAAGTACGAGAGACCTAATAATACGAATAAATAAATAATAACAATAATAATAATAACAATAATAAATAAATAAATAGTAACCATGACGCCTTCTGCGATAGGAGACGAGAGCGTGCGCGCGTTCCTTTCTCAAGTCCTATCGTGGGATTATTACAAAATCGTCGATACAACAAAAACTATAACTTTTACTACTACTAAAGCAAAACCATCTGCGCATTCACAAGCACAATCTAACGTCGTCTCCGGCTCTGTTAACTCGCATCGAATGGACTTAAAGCCGATTCCGTTGCGTTTTAAGGACGCAGAGGACTACGTGAATACGTTCTCTTCGTTCGTTCTAGAGGAAACGCAGGCTCAAATACTGAAAGGATCATCGAACGATATCAGCGAGGAAGTTTCAGTTAAGGTCATGAATAGAGACAAAAAAAAGTTGAGGCAAGATTTATTGAGAGGGGGCGGTCCGCGCTACGCCGCTGATGATGTAGGAAAACCATCGGTTCAACAACAACAACAACGACAACAGAAACGACAGAAGACTTTGAGAACTGCTACGACGACTCCTTATTCTTCTTCGGCTTCTGTACAACAACAAGAAAATAATAATAATTTTAGCAACAATGATTTTTTTTTCGGAACTTCTATTTCGTTCGAGAACGATACAAAGTGCGCGAATTTCAAAGAGAACGATTTAGTGTTTCTATCAAAACTAAACCCGCAGAAAGACGATGAGAAGATTGAGAAGGGTAAAGAGTTTTGTTTCGGGTTTCTAGACGGGAAGTTGAGCGGGAACGAAATCAGCGTGCGTTTGTTTGCGCCGCCGACAACGCATGCGACGAAACCAGGTATGATCGACGGGAATAATAATAATAATATTACGAAGAAAAACGTACAGTCAGGAGGACAACAACAACAACAGCAACAGCGACAAGTAAACGAGCAAGAACGAGAAAGACTTTGTAACGTGCGAAATAAGTTGATGAAAGAACAGGAGCAACAAATTGGGAAAAATGAATCGAAGCAAACGTGGCATTTAACGCGAGTTTGTAACTTGAGTACGATTACTCGAGAATGGCTCGCCGTGCACGCGTTGCCCTCTATTTCATTCTGCGATTTACTCTTGAATACCAACAATACTTATGCAACGACGACGCCGACGCCGACGCCGACATCTGCATCATCGAACAAACAGAAAAAAGAAAATCAGTATAATAATCATAACAGCAGTGGGCATGAGAAACAACAACAACAACAACAACATTGCTGGGAAATTCCTAAAGATTTAATAGAGGCTATGACAGAAAACTCAAAAGCGGATAAAGCGCAGTTTGATATTACGACAAATGTCGCACTCACGAAAGGAAACCCGATTACTTTGATTCAAGGACCGCCTGGCACAGGTAAGACGACAACTATCGTCTCTCTTTTATCAGTAATTTTAGCGGCGCAACCAATAAACCGCAATCACGTTCCGAAAATGAACGGCAGTTCATATTCGCGCGATTATATTAGCAATAAAAAAAGTAAACTTAGTGAGGAAGAAGAGAAATTAATTAGAAAGAAAGCGCAGCCATGGCTATATGGCTTACCTAATCCAAGAGATTGCTATCCGAGCTTTGATTTGGATGACAGTTCTGAAGATGATATCGACGACAGAAATAAATTCCCACCATTGCCGAGCTCGCTTCCAATTGAGCTCATCGGTCCAAACGTTTCGAAACGAACGAAAATTCTTGTTTGTGCACCTTCGAATTCAGCTTTAGACGAAATCGTTCGCAGAGTTTTAGAGCGCGAGACTGGATTACTTAACGAATCGGGGAATCCATATCTTCCCAACGTCGTACGCTGTGGACTCAATGTCCACGAAGATGTCGCGTACAAAAGTTTAGATCATCTGATTTCAGAGCGCATATCTAGTGATTTTGGAGCAACTAACAACAATAGCGCTCTTCTCGTAAATGGAGGTAGTGGCGGCGATGGGTCCAAGATATTCACAGCCATTATTGATCGCAAACGCGCGAAACAAGCGATTTTAGACGAGGCTCAAATTGTATTCTCAACGTTATCAGTGGCTGGTTCAGGAATTTTTAGTAAGATTTCTACAATGTTTGACGTCATAATCGTAGATGAAGCTGCTCAAGCGGTTGAACCATCGACATTGATTCCATTAGCGAATGTAAAGGCGAAACAGGTGTTTTTAGTCGGAGATCCCGCACAATTGCCAGCGACGATACTTTCAAAAGAGTGTGTCAAGAATAAATACGATCAATCCTTATTCAAAAGACTCGCTGATTCAGGATTCCCACTCAAAACGTTGACGACGCAATACAGAATGCTCCCGGAAATAAGAGAGTTTCCCTCAGATCAGTTCTATAACGGTGAGTTGAAAGATGCCGCCGGTCTTGTTGAAAGAAATTCACGCCCGTGGCATGATTGCAAACTCTATAAACCTTTTGTGTTTTACGACGTTAAACTTGGGAAAGAAGAGCCTTCACATGTTGGATGCTCTTGGGTGAACCACGAAGAGGCTGAATTTGCCGTCGAGCTCGTGCTTCAAATGATGAAAGCAAATCCAAATCTTAAGAAGGGTGGAAAAGTTGCCATAATCTCTCCATATAGCGCGCAAGTTTCTGTCATTCTTAAAGCGCTCAAGAATAGATTTGGAGACAAGAGCAGAAAAATGGTTGAAGTGAGCACAATCGATGGCGCGCAGGGAAGCGAGAAAGAAGTTGTTATCTTTTCAGTCGTTCGTGCGCCGTTATACGGGTTGTTTCAGAATCCGAAAAAGAAGAACGCAACAATGAAAAATGGTAACCGTCGCAATTTTTTAGGTTTCGTTGCGGACGAGCGACGCATGAATGTTGGTTTGACAAGAGCGAAATGCTCTTTATTTGTATTGGGAAATGCAAGCGCAATCAAATCGGACCCGAATTGGGGTTCTCTCGTCGAAAGTGCGGATAAACGCGGATGTACTTTATCAGTTCCGCCCCGGACTCAATTTCGTTCATTTTTCTCCGAGCATAGTCAATATCACGATAGTGATTTGAGTGGTTCAGAAGATGACACGGATGACGCAAGTTCGCTCAAATCATTATTTGAGGACGACTACTTTGATGATTTCGATAGAGATATCTCTCCATCAGAGAAGGAGAGGTTGACCATCGATCGCGCTGCTGAAACTAGAGGCTACGCCAGGCACGGTTTCAAAGACGAGCTCGTGTTTGAAAAAACGAATAAAGCAGATGTTGTTGGCGGAGACGAAGATGGGTTTGCAGATGACGACGATGCAAACGTTGACGCTTTTGCCGAAGTCGAAGATCGAACGGCGTCGAAGAAAGCTTCTGCTGCGACAGTTGCTAAGAAAGAGGAGAAAAAACAACCGGCGGCGGCGACTAAAAAACGAGGCGCTCCCGCGGAAAAGAAGACGGCAGCAGCAACAACAACAACAGCAAACAAACGTTCTAGGAGATGAGGAGAACTGTGCGATAGATTTTAGCCATATACATATATGAATAGCTATACTTCGTAATAAACAGTCATATGTAGGACGAATTAAAAAAAACCTACCGCGTAATTACTTTTTCAAACTTATTAAATTCTTAATCTTCTCTCTCATCATCATCAGAATGAGGAAGAACAAACGCGCTTTAGCCGCGTTGGCTACTATCCTCTTCATCTTTTATTTACTCACCTGCGCTTCTCAGAGAGTATATAGCACGCACCATGCAACTGCAAAGTCGAGAGAAGATGGTCATCGTTCATCGTCATCGTTCGTGAAATCGAGGAACTCGCGCGAACACGGTTTACGACGAGAAAAAAATCTACCACTCAGTAAAAGTAATAGTAATAGTTTAAGTGATGAAGAAGTCGCTAGAGCTGAAGAGACGCATAGGCAACCAAAAGGGAACGAAATAGATCTTTCTATAGCAGTAGAAGATGATGAAGATAATGATAGAGATGATAGTAATAGTTTAAGTGATAACAGTTGGAACACATTGTTACACGAGGTTTGGGAAAATATGCCAGGACATGAATACGCGGAGACAATGCTAGGGTTCCATCACGACGATAACGATGAACCAGGAGATGAAGATGATGAAAAGAACGACGACGGCGATGTCGAAGGAGTTACTGATAAAAATAAGAACGAGTTATTAGAGCAGAGCGTTGAAGATGATGATGACGAACATTTGAATATTTCGTTAACGAGTTCTTCTTCCTCTTCGTCGAACGCACCTATTAAGGTCATTTTAGACGATTTAGTCATTGAAGATGATCGAGTGAAGACGCAGAAACAATTAGTTAAACACTTAAACGGAAAAGTATACGTCGATTCGCGCTCGAAAGAAATACCGGAACCGATTGAATTATCAGTAGCGTATCTCGCGAGAGGTAGATATAAAAACATTTGTGTAAATCAAAAAGAGGCGAAAAAAAATAGCGTTTTGAAGCAATCGTTTTTGTTCAGAAACGGTGGTAGTTTTAAGTATGGCCACATGGTTATGATTGGTGAAGCACCAAAGAACTCGCCTTGGAAATGGGCGGCAACGTGGCAAGCATCGAATTCTTTTGAAGGCGCGTTCGGGCAAAAGATTGTCATTTCTTTTGCGGATGATCCAACTGGGACGTGGACGCAACCGATGGTGATTCCAATTCCAGTGACCCCGACTACGGCGGCGGTATGGGGACCTGTTTGGCATTTTGACTCCAACACTGGCGTCGCTTGGCTCTTCTATGCTGCATCGACGAGTTGTAGGAAAAACGCCGGGCACGGAAAAGTCAAATACGCTCCGGGGGGAGACATTCAAGTCATTAAATCCTTGGACGGCATTCAGTGGAGCGCTCCGAAAACAATTTTAACGCAAGCCGCTGAATCAAATCACTTGCCGAAGCTTGTATCGAATCAACTCGCGGTACACGAACCTACTGGACACTGGGTTTTACCAATGTGGCGAGAGTCTCCGCATTCGAATACGTGTAAACCGAGTGTGAATAGAGGTGCTAGAACGTCCGCGGGCGTATTGTTATCGAAAGACCAGGGAAAATCGTGGTCGGTTGTAGGATCGTATCGTGCGAGAGGCGTGCGTTGGCTCATCGAAGGTACCGTTGCCGAAGTCGGCGATACAAAGGATTTGTTACTATTGCATCGCAGCGGAGAAAACTACTTATATAAGCAAATTTCGAAAGATGGAGGTAAATCATGGTCGAACGCAGAAAAAACGAGTGTTCCGAATCCAAATTCAAAAGTTAATTTGATTCGCTTAGAAAGTTCGAAGGGCGCGCCGACAAATTTAGGTGGTTCTCTCGCGCTTGCCTATAACGATGCAACCAGTGGAGTTCGCAGAAAACTTTCCGTAGCGCTCTCCTCTGACGGGCATAAATGGTCGAAGTTACAGCTTTTAGAAGATTCAAGTCCTGGTTTACATTTTAACTATCCTACGATTGCACAAGATGGGTGTCGATTACTCGTAGCGTATTCGGTCACGAGACACGGTGGTAGACGCGCGGTGACACAATCTGGCATAAAACTGGCAATTGTGAACTTACCTGGGAAAGCAGAACGCGAAAACGAAGAAGTTCTAGCAATCTCAATGGACGCACCAAAAGAAGAAGAAGGAGGAGGAGAAGAAGAAGAGAGAGATCGTGATAGTAGTGATGATAATGAAGAGGAAAGCATTCGAGAGGATGATACGAACGAAAAAGAGGCTATTGATGTAATCGATGTTCAATAGACATACTATTTTTCGCTATTATATTAAATACAATAATTCATTACTGCGTACGACGTATATGTTTCAAGCAGCTACGCTGATCCGTCTTCATGGAATAAGCACTTACTTACTTACGAGAATTAATTACTTATCATTAGCCTCTTCAAAAATCGCGCAAGCAACTTAAATCGCGCCTTCACGCGCGCCAGCATTTTTCAACACGTCAATAATAGCCGAATGTTCGCCCCTAATCGCGCAATCTAAAGCCGTCTCCCCATCACAATCTTTCGCATTCACATCAATCGATTCTTTCTTCAAAAGTAGCTCTACAATCTCTATAAACCCGCTCGCCGAAGCGTCTTGCAACGGAGTCCCTTTATCATCATCGCTAGCGTTACAATCAACCCTTGTATCTTCCAAGAGTACTCTAACGACATCAAAATGGCCATACAAACAACCTAAATGCAAAGCCGTATCACCGTCTTCCCCTCTCGCGTTGACGTATTCATCTTCAATGATATCTAAAGCTTCTTTGACCATTTCTGCGTTTCCGAATTCACTCGCTGATAAGAGTTTCGATAAACTCCCGTTCTTAGATTTATCCTCGAACCCTGCGTCGTTCTCGAATAGCTCTAATTCGTCCCCAGAGACCCACTCGTCTTCGTTTTCGTTCTCGTTTTCATTTCCTCCTATTCGTACGGTCACTACTACGTTTTCTTCGTCTTCTTTCTTTTCTTCATCGTTCATCGCCGCCTGCAGTTTATGATTGGTGCTGATGAAATTTTCGCACGGCAAGCAACATCAGCACAGGCCACAGGGCCACAGGCGGGCATTCTGGCATCAGCAGGCAAAAATAGGGAAAATAATAGGGAAAATAATAGGGAAGATTTCAGAAATAAAGGGAAATAATCTTGCTCGTTCATCAGGAAGGAGCTGAAGCGGCAAAGCGAGAGAGAAGAGCCGCCAACGATTCACGCAGAGTTCCTTTTACTAGAACACAAGGTGTAGAAGAACGAACGGGATGAACAGCATGAACGATAAAGAACAAGAACGAGGGGGCAATAATAATAATAATAATAATAATAATAATAATAATAATAACACTTCTTCTTCTTCTTCAAGAAATTTAAGGATGATGAGAGATTTCGCAACGAGTGTAGCCATGAGGACGTTCATCATCAGCGCTGCCGAATGTGCTCCGACGACATCATCAACGAATAATGATATGAACAACAACAATGAAAATAAATCTAAACAGATGAGTAGTATGGCAAGTAGGTTACCGTTCGTTGGGCGAGGGAATACGAATAATACGAATGATACGAATGATAGTAATAAGAATACTAATAATGGAACTGCTTTTGACCCAGAAGCCTTAGAGAGAGGCGCAAAAGCCTTGAGAGAGATTAACAAATCACCATATGCAAAGAACGTGATCGATTTGTCAGGGAAGCAAGAGCAAACGAAACAATCCGAGGCGAGGGCGGAAGAGGCAAGAATGCAAGCCATAGCGGCACAACACGCAACAGAGAGAGAAAAAGTGATGTGGGAACAACAAAGGAAGTTAGAGACGCAACGAGCTGAACAGAACGCGCAGTTGAAACAGTACGAAGACGAATTGGCCAGGAAACGAATGCAATCGGAGAACGAAGCAGCGAGAGCGAGAAACGCAGAGTTAGTGAAGATGCAAGAATCAGCGGCTGAACGAGCAGAAGCTTTGAGAAGAGATACGGAGAAGAAGATACAGATGGAACGCAGGGCGACCGAGGAGTTTAAGGCGAGATTGGAACAGGAGAACCTAAGAGCGAAAGCAATCGCTGAAGCCGAGGGAAGGACTTTGGAGAATCGACAAAACGAGGATGTTATTAGAAGGCAAATGTTGGCAAAAGTTGAAGCAGAAACGACAAAAGCAGTGAAAGTTGTGCAAGAAGCTATGGTATATTTCGGAAAAGGAGCTACGGAATTACTTTCAAATCCGCAGCAGATTACGATGTTAGTCGGCGGTTTGTCCATTTTGGCAGCCGGGGTATATTCATCTAGAGAAGGCGCGAAGTTTGGGTTTAAGCAATTGGAAAAGTATTTGGGGCAACCGAGTTTGATTCGAGAAACATCGAGAGGCTCGTTCTGGTCACCGAAATCAGCTGGAGCGAATATTTTAGGCGACGTTCAACTCGAAAAAACAATGGAAATTCGCGTTAAGCAATTGGCGTCAGCTACGGCGAATACGCGCGCGAGAAAAGCGCCGTTTCGTAATATTCTCTTATATGGACCGCCGGGGACTGGTAAAACTATGGCTGCAAAAAGATTAGCTCGACATTCTGGATTGGATTACGCATTGATGACTGGCGGCGACGTCGCTCCATTAGGTGCTTCGGCGGTTACAAAAATTCACGAAATGTTTGATTGGGCCGGAACGTCTCGTAAAGGTCTTTTGTTATTCATTGACGAAGCGGATGCGTTTTTAGCGAAACGGGGTGGCAACGTCGCCTCTCAAGAAACTCGATCCGCATTAAACGCCTTGTTATATAGAACAGGGGAAATGTCCAGAGATGTAACTTTAGTTATGGCTACGAATCGACCGGAGGATTTAGACGCGGCAGTTTTAGATCGCGTTGATGAAACTATGGAGTTCGCTTTGCCGGATGAAGAAACCCGCTTTCGTCTAGTGAAGCAGTATTTCGATAAACTCATCGTTCGTGGAGCTGATCCTGGTGATGAACAACCTTCGCGCACATTTTTTGGAGGGATTATGAAAGCAATCGGGTTTGGTAAAATTCCCGATCGTCCAGTTCCAGTGAATGGTGTTACAGATGATCATTTAAGAGATGTCGCCAAGAAGACGGTTGGATTTTCTGGGAGAGAAATTTCAAAGTTGATGGCATCAGTTCAGAGCTCTGCGCATGGAAGCGACGATGGTACAGCTACGCCAGAGATGTTGACTACGATGACGAGTTTCAAAATTCAAGAGCATGCTAATAAAACAAAAGCGTTTGCGCAATAATAATTTAAGTTATCAATCAATCAATAATAATAATCAAGTACAAACAGTATTTTCCATGAAGCTAATAGTTTTTATTTAATATATATTTATGACGGCAGCGAGAATGTTGGTGCAGTTTTTTTCGTTGCAGCTTCGTATAACACGCGCTGCCCTACGTTCTTGAATGGGTCTTGTTCTCTTTTTGCTTTCAAATAGGCGATTCCAGATTCGACGCTCATCTTTGTCTCTTTGTACACTCGCTTTACTTCTTCTTCGTTATTTCTATCCATCCCAATCGTATCGATTGGTTTCATGAAGCGAAAATAAAACCTTTCCGGCGTAGTTGGAGCTAAGATCGGTTGGATAAACGTTTCTGATTTCATATCATCGTCAGTTTCGCGAGTATCGAATTTTCTCGCGCTTGGTACTTTCTCCATTTGCGTGCGAACTCGCTCGCCAAGAAGTGGATTGGATAACATTTCTTCGGCATCCATGACAATATCGAACGAGTCTTCTGCGCCGATTGCACTAAAGGGAACTATAATAGCATTAAATCGAATTGCCATTTTCACAAACTCCGGTTTGGAAGGCCAAAACAGTTGGTATTTTTCATTCTTTCTCTTAAATGCTTCGCGAACACCTCCGGGAAACAACAGTACGGTTTCGTTGGCCTTCAAGAGTTTATAAAAATTCTTTCCCGAAACAGGAACGGCGCCGAAATCTGAAAAGCTACCACCGCCAAAGGGTCCACCGTTTGGAGTTCCAGCACGACGCTGTCGCCGCTTTTCTTCTCTAGATTCTGGCAAAAATTGCGCAAACGGTGTATTTTGTGCAGTTTCTCGAAGCTGTTTCTCGAATATACTCATTTCCTCATCATCGTCCTCCATCGAACTACCAACCATCATAGTGCCGTTATCTCGAGAGACCACGGGGTGCGCAAGTCCTCGCACGCATACGTTCTTCTCTTTCAAAAACTCGGCGACAAGAAAGCCCAAGTCAGGTGCGAACGTTTGATGATTTCCAACGAGAAGAACTGGACGGTTAGTCGATCTCCAAGTAGGAACTTGATCGATTCCCTGCATGACTCTGCCGTCTCGTTCTCTCGTCGAGAAAAACACTGGCGAGTGCACAGATCGTAAAAACCGTAAACCATCAAGCGCTTTTTCAATTTGAGCCGCTGACGGCGGCGTGAACGTTTCATCTCGCGATAAACGCCTATCGTCATTTTTTGATTTCAAAGATATCCAATCGTGTCGTTTCATGATTTTAACGATATCGATACCTTTTTCTTGTAAAGCTGCGTGAGATCTACCTTCAAGAATTTCTACTTTGCATTTTTTCGTTCCAATGAGTTTTTGCAACCTCGGTGCTTCTTCGTTTGATGGGATCAATAAATCGTTAGTCGAAGCAACGACGAGTATTGGCACTTTTATGTTCTTCAATTTTTCTCCATCGTTTTCGTTTATGTACTTGCAAGCGTCTGCTAATATTTGTAAACGATGTTTCAACGTATCTCTAGGGATAATCGTAGCCAACGCACCTAACGCGGGTAACAACTTAACCATTTTTTCTAAAGTCTCGTTAATATTTCCAAATTCCACTGCCTCGGTGGCTAAACGTATTGGATCAATCAAGACAGGCGCTAAGGCGAATGGGAGGCCACCGTATAACTCTTCCGGAATCTGAGGTAGCAACGGGCCTAACAAAGGCCATACAGATTTATCAAAACTAGAAGCAGGATTAATGACTGTCGCTTTTGATACTAATTCAGGATATTTAATGCACGTATACAACGATATAGCGCCACCCATGCTCTCGCCTATTAATTGTATCTCTCTCTCCGGATCCTCTTCTTTTACCGTTCGTAAATACGTTGAAACGTAATCGACGATTTGATCCGCGTCGCTTCTATCTGCCGATGGAATGTTCAAACATATTAAATCAAACTCATTTGATATTGTCTTGAATTGAGCCGATGCTGAGAATCCAGTGCCATCTAATCCTGGAAGGTATACCATTAACGGTTTTTTAACGTCGACCACGAAATCTGCTTCTGTTCCCATCGACGACATCGCGTGCGTTTTTCTATCATCAATCAAAGGGCTAAAGAACCTCGGTGGGCCTGGGTATTGACCTTGACCTAATATTTCCCTTAAACTCACTCGCTTACTATCACTATCGTCATGCCCAGAGCGCACTGCGGCGTCAATGAAAACGTTCTCTGACGATGACGACGAATCATCACCTCTCCTCGTCCTTCCTCGTTCTTCTTCTTGCAATGCATCCGTAGTCGCATTACGACGATGCTGACGACGACGGTGCTGATGTTGGTTCTGATTCGATCTATGATTATGAGCACTATAGTGTTGTCTGTTATGATAAGCAGTAGTGCTACTATGCATGATTATATATACCTCTATTTAATAGTCTCTAATTAATAAATAAGAAGAGAATTATAAGTGGTGATAATGGAAAACACTCGCATTCATGTCATTTAGGCTGTTTGGGGAGTTTTTAAATCGTTTGTAATATATTTAGGGTGTGGTGTTAGAAAGTATTTTTTAGTGTTACTCGTATTAGAATTTTTTTCCCATCATCGTTTGATTTTATTTAGGTGATCTTTGAACGCGCCAATCGCGTCCGTCGAAGCGTCTGATTATAATTCATCGGACCAAATCTCCTCATAAATCAATCATGTTCACATCTACTGCTACTGCTGCTGCTGCGACTGCTACTACTCGCACTTCTCGTGCGAGTATGTTCATCAAAGGGAACAAGAAATTCATTACTCCCCAATGCGCTCATCGAAGGAAAAAATCGCTATCATCGATCCGTCCAGTGCTGATGAGTACTACTACTACTACTACTACTTCAATAGCAGTGATTGGGGCGAATGGGAAGACTGGGAAACGATGCGTGAAATATGCTGCCGAGAATGGATATGAAGTCATCGCAGCGACGAGGTCAGGCGATTTCCCATATTTAACAGAGATCAAAGAAGAGTATCGAAAGAACGTTCGAGTGAAGAAGTGCTCTATTAATACGTCGACGATGGCTGAAATCTCAAACGCTATTGATGGATGTTATGCGTGTATATTCGCAGCGTCGAGTAGTAAAGATGGAGGAACTCCACAAGAGATTGATAGAGATGGGTGCGTTCGCGTCGCTCGAGCGTGTTTGAGTTCGCAAACTGTGAAGAGATACGTCGTCGTTACATCTGGCGCAGTGTCGAAGCCGTATTCGCCGGTTTATATATTCTTAAACTTATTCGGTGGGATTATGCGAGCGAAGATTGAAGGCGAAGACGCCGTTAGAGCTTTGTATTACGAAAGAGATGATGATTTTTATACAATAGTCAGACCTGGGGGATTAACGGAAGAACCAATAAGGGGCGTCGCGGCGGTTGAGTTAAATCAAGGTGACGATACAAGCGGAAGAGTTTCGAGAGAAGACGTCGCGGCGGTATGCATAGAGTGCTTGAAATCTGACGCAGCAAAGAACGCGACGTTCGAGATGTACTATCGCGATACAGGTAAACCGATGCAAGAAGTTTTCGCTTCAAATGCGAAGAAGGAAACTGACGGGGAAAGAGCAATGGGTCCAAAAGGACGCAGAGGTATGAATTGGGACGAGTTATTTACTGGTCTAGAACCGGACGAGCCTGGAATCGCTCAAAAAGGCGTAGGATTTTCACTCTAATTTATATTAAATACTACTAATACTAATAGTCCTTCAAAGCACATCTATCTACAAATCATCGCCTGAACTGAGATAGATTCTATGATTGAGGATGTCCAACACGAACCTTTTCCGCCCTAAGACGTCCATGCCAATAGTCGCAAAAGGTTCGTTCGATGCTCCTAAAACTGCAAACGCTGGCAAATCTCCGACGCAAGCTGCACCTTTGTACGTCGAATTCAAGTCGTGCGCTAGGCCATCGCCGCTACTACTTTCTCCAATGACTTTGAGATTAAATTTACCTATTGCGAGGCCCATTTGTGAACCAGTCACGTCTGATGAAATCACACCGGATTGATCAAGATCGGGCGAGCCGCGAGAAACACCAGCTCTCTCCGATGCTTTCCAATTTATGACCGAAAACAGACTCCCCATATCAATAATAGCATCGATTGGTTCTGTATTATTCAAAGCGATTGGAGCTAATTGCAATCCGCTCGAATGCGTTTTCAATCGAATTTTGATCAACTCGGAAACATCCAACGCGCCGCATTTGATGCTTCCAATCTTATGAAACACGATCGTTTCCTTATCGAAATCGAACTCGACTTCGAACATCTTCAAAAAATCCAAGCCTAATAAGCCTCCAACAACCGGTGGTAATCCGGTCGCCCTTAAATCTGTCACGACTGCATCTAACGCTTCTATCGAAATAGACCCGAGGCTTGGATTTTTGATAGATATCTTTTGTCTAATCGTTTCCCCCATGGCGCCTAACCCTCTCAGAGCCGCTCCGTCTTCAGCAAACTTGCCCATCATCTTCCTCAACTCTGGAGATACTAGCGCCAAAGTTGCACCGCTATCGATGAGAAAATCGACAAAACGTTCTTCGTCTTCATCTTCAGTCTTCACGTTCAACGTACATAAACAATACCCCGCTCGCGGATTCCCTGGAACTCCACTGACCCTTCGCAAGGGCACTCTCACGCTCTTCTGAGTCCTTTCTACCCAACCTAAGACTAATCGATCGACTAATTCCTCCTTATCGAAACAATCTTGGTATTTAATACCTAATATGGCCAAGAATTCCTTAATGTTTCGTGCTCTCAGCTTACTCGCTCTGGCGCGTAGTTCAGTTTTATATTTATTCTCTTCATCTTCGTTATCGCTTTTGAAGTTTGAAGAAGAAGAAGAAGAAGACGACGATGACGACGATAGAACTATGACATTAGAACGATTAATTCTTCTGTAGTAATTCCTTTGTAGTAACAAAAGTTTCTGTAATTTGAATGTTTGATGACATCCTTGAAGTTGTTGCACCATCTTATTAAGATTTTATTATTATCGCGTGAATAGATTTAAGGTTTCAGTGGAAGCAGAATCTATTATACTCAAAAAGGAATAATTATTAGTATATAATACTAACGCTACAGTTCTTTATTTTGATCGGTGTTGATCGAGTGTATATTATCTAAGGCTCGTTCAGTATTGATTAAAGCACAGGCAGCTCTTATGCTCTTTTTATTAGGTGATTTCCCCACATCATTGCAATAATAAATATTTTGCAATTTGCATGCTCGCGGTAGTAATAAGAAAAATGTCAACATCATCAACGCTTCTTTCAAATATTACTAAAACAGCGACTTACGTAGCACGGTCGCAATCGTGTTCTGCCTCTACTCGAGGATTCGTTTTAAGAAGTAGTAGACGCGGTGATATAATTAGTCATCGTCACAGGAAATTCTCTACATCTTCATCTTTATCGTCTTCATCAGCGGCGGCGAATGCAACGATCGTCTCATCACAATCGTCATCATCATCTTCGTATTCAACGAAACGCGTTAAAGAAGAAGAAGATGAAGTTAATTTCTTCAAAGAAAGAACAAAGACTAAGGACAAGAGGATCGATAAGAAGAGCGATGAACAACAACGAAACTCGAGACGAGCTTCATCTTCCTCTTCTTCTTCTGTCGATGAAGACGAAGAGGAAGATGATGCAGTAGGTTTTGAAGAAGAAATTGATGACACTTATAGAGGAGTTCCATTGCGAAGCACGATTTCAGAGACGGATTTACAAAAAATGGAACGATTAATCGATGAGATCGTGGATAATAAAGATAATTTGATGTCAAATAGGGCAAAGTTCCGCGCGTTGCCAATCACGAATAAGCATCGAAAACATATCGAAGACTTGGAAGCGTGCGTCTCGCTTTCAGAGGCTGGAAAACGCACGCAAATAATGAGAAATAGAGCGACTAAAGCGGCTAAACAGATTGACCCGACGGTGACGAGTGCGAATATTAGTCCGACTTTGAGAAAATATATTTTATACGGAGACGTTCCAGAGGCGCATAAGGACTTGCTCGGGAGGACGAAGAAACGAAACGCAAAGTTTATAGCCGCGGCTTCGAAAAGTATTGAGGAAATGCCAAGTATGGAAGTACTAAGGAAAGATGAAAACGGAAATGACATAAAGATGGAGATACCTGAAGTTGCTTTTTGCGGGCGCTCAAACGTAGGAAAATCGAGCTTAATCAACGCGCTTACGCTCTCAGCGGCGGCGAGATCGTCGGATACTCCTGGTAAGACGAAAAGCCTAAATTTTTACGACATCGATTCGCGTTTACGCGTAGTCGATTTGCCCGGTTACGGATTCGCCTTTGCAGGTGAAGGCATGGTGGAAAGTTGGAATCGTCTCATGGATGAGTACTTGACGACGCGCAAAAATCTAAAGTGCATCTTTGTCGTCATCGATTCTCGTCACGGTGCAAAAAAGTCCGATCGAGAGATGCTTTCTTATCTCTCCAAATACGGCAAAGTCCCAGTACACGTCGTCTTGAATAAAACGGACATGATTCGTGGAGACGAACTTGCAAAGCGCATGTTCTTACTTGAAAGAGAATTAAAATTCATAAAACGGTCGAGTAATGAGTTGAAATTAGCGAGCGCGAGTACTGGCGCCGGCTGCACTCGTCTCTTCGCCGAAGCGTTTCAATACGCTTTACCGGACACGAACGCGTCGAGAAGAACGAAACGTGAAAAGGAAGAACTAGAGGAACTAGAGGAGCAGGAACAAGAACAAGAGGATGCGAGTAAAGAAGCCGAAGATGGGCGACAGCGGCAGCAGCAGCAGCAGAAGCAGAGGAAACGACAACCATTCTTAGGCGGCGAATGGATCCCTGGCGGAGGCGGACGACAGAACACCACCACTTCGTCATCATCGACGGAAAACCGCGGTGCGAGTAGTAGAGGCAACAACAACAATAGTCGTCCAATGAAGAATCAGCTTAAAAATAAAAGATGATCATATCGTGATTATCTATACTCCGCGTATAATGTAACGTTATTAGTACCGTAGTAGTTGGTAGTATACGTACGCGAACGATTGAGCTGCCGTGGTACAAAACTGCAAAACTGATGCAAATTTTCTATCCCCTAAAATCTCTCTTTCCAAAAACTTTCGCGCGCTTCATTAAATAGCACACGATTAATCACGCCGACGCACCGCGCTCTCTCTCGCTCTCATCCGTGCCTCGATAAACCTGTTGCTTTAGTTAAAATAAACGGTCAAAGAAAATGTCCCTCGCTCAAAAGAAAGCGGACGAGCGCTGTTGCTGCTGCTACACCTCGAAATCCGAGCTCGTCTCAGAGAACTGTGATTTGATCGAATGTTCTCACGGACACGCGACGTGCGATGATTGCTTTGACCAACACGTTAAAGTTGAGACTCAGAAAGCGCAAGGGTATGTTTATTAATAATATCGCTTGTTTTCATTCATCGCTTGCGCGCGCGTGCGTGTGAGTATGTATTAATACTATAGAAGTTATGCTCTTGGGCGTATAGTCGTTTGCCAAAACATAAAACTCGTGTTTTTGCTTAAAAGTCGTGTTTGTGAGAGGACTTTATTATGCGTCGTCGTCGTCGTTGTTGTTGTTGTGCGCATGTTTCGACGAGCGACTAGAGAAAGAGGAGGACGAGGCTTTTCAAAACCCTCTCCATGTCATATCATATGACATCATATCATATATACAGCAACTGACTTCAATCAATCAATCAATTATTATTTACTGTGTATAGGGAACGAGAGAAACGAAACGGGTGCATAATGTGCCCGATGTTCTCCGAAGCCGTACCAGTGAATCAGCGGTGTCCGGCGAAAGCGTTTGAAGATCGAGACGTCGCCAGACATTGTCAAGCTGAAACATTTAACGAATATAATAGACAAAAACTCGCGCTTAAAGAAAAACTTATCGTCCAGCAAGTCGAGAAAGAGTTCGAAGAGCGCTTAACGAGGGAGAAGAAGCGAGCGAGAGATGCGGCTTCGGGGGACGAGAAACTACGAATGGCAAAAGAGCACGTTCTGGAGAAGGTATTAACGTTGAGTTGTCCTCGATGTGAACAAGCTTTTCTTGACTTTGATGGTTGTTTTGCTTTGAAATGTCCACGTTGTACGGCTGGGATTTGCGCGTACTGTCTCGCCGATTGCGGGAGAGACGCGCACGCCCATATCGGCGGGTGCGAGTTAGGAAAGCAAGTTACGAAGTGGGCGCAGAAAAACAAGAAAACAGTCAACGCGAGAGGAGGTCATCCAGCAGGTACGTATGGGAGTCCAGAAGCTTTTCAAGAGTCGCAAAGACTTCGAAGACTTAGGGATCTCGCATCGTATTTTGAAAACAAAGACGAAAAGTTCACCGCGCAAGTGTTAGACTTGCTCGAAAGAGAAATAAAAGATTTGAATATCGCGAAGAAAGACGTTACTAGAGCCATCGATGCGCTAAAGAAGAGTAGAAATAAACCACAAAAAGTGGCACCCGTTGGCGCTCCTCCTGGACGAGCAGCGATGGGTATGAACATACCTGGCGCGGATGCCATTTTTGGTTTTCTTAATTTGATAGGTCTAGATGCCGGAGCCGAAGAACGAGAGATTCAGAGGCAACAAGAACAAGAACGAAGGCAGTTAGAACTGATTGCACAAAATTTAAGGAATCGAGAAGAAGCAAATAAACGAAAGCAACGCATCAACGGAATGTTCAAAGACGTCGCAAAAGTTCGCGATCTCGAAGCCAAGTACCAGGCGGATAGAGATTATGCGATTAAAGAATCGCTGAACATGTTTCGAAACAAAATGCAGCAAGGAGGCGATAATAACAATAATAATAATAATAATAATAAGGAAGATCAACCAGGTATACCAATTGTTATTGATTTAGCAAAGTCGGCGATGAAACCCGATCCAAAGGCTGGAAAACTCAGAGCAGAAAGACGAGCAAAGAGAGAACAGGAAGCAGCTGAAGCTGCGAGAAAGTTAGCCGCCGCAGAAAAAGACGGCATAATTGATTTGGATTTGTTAGACTCGCAACAGTCGCCTCCTCCAGAAAGCAGCACTGCAAATATTAATAAGAAAAAAAGGCAGCGAAGCATTACGCCAAACAAAGAAAATCGTCGAGTTTTTGATACGAAGCGAAGAAGTAGTCAAGAAGTACCGATCGTTTTGGATTAAGGAAATTTGTTCTTTTTAGTTAGTTCGCGCTGTCCGCATTGATTTATGAGTGTGTTGGAAAATATACGCGTCGTAAATCTTGTGCTGTGTGCGTGGCTTTTAAAATGTGTAAAATAGTACTAGTAAATCGAGCAAGAGGAAGAAGACTGCACTGCGTAATCCAATAAGACAATAGAGATAATAGGGAGAGAGAATGCGCAGGCAAATCTTAGAGCGTTGAATAAATAATAATAAACATTAATCTTAAACATTTTCAGTCTTGAACTCCCACGCGTGATTCAATATAAACTCAGGGTTCTGCACACCATCCCTGGTCGCTACACTCTTTGCAATGACTTCCCAACCAGCTAATTCGTCGATAAATTGATACCCTATTGTAGCGTCAACCTCTTGCGCCATCGCTCTTCCACCCACGGAAGCGTGGATTCGCTTTGAAAAGTGCTTCTTCACTCTACCTTCAATCTCACCGTTATCTTTTGTTGTCGCATCTGCGGTTAAAGTAAACCCATGATTCGCTTGCATTTTCCATTTTAACTGCCAATACCCTTCCGCATCGGCGTCTTTTAATTCTTCCATCATCGTATGATGCGAAACTTTCTTCAACCGAAATTGTCCATAATCTTTATGCGTCGTCGTCGCTTCAAAGTCCACATGGTCTAACGATACCGAATCGTTCACAATTGTATATTTTCCAACCACGTGCACGTTATCAATATCCATCTCCTTTTCTAGAGTTGGATTCCACTTTGTCTCTTTCGTCAATTTAAACGCGCTCGGCGTCGGTTGTAGAACTAACGTTGGACCGTTGCTAATATTACAAAGCTTTTCCAAATCGAATTTCGCTTTAACGGATAAAATCTCCTTCCTAAACGGTTCCGAATTCAACTCCACTCTGACAGGTGCTTCCATAGACTCTAAAGTAATCTTCGCCTTTGAGAGTTCAGGGAACGTTGCAGATAATTTCGCCGGTTGCTTAATCAAATTAAAAGCACACTCAGTTTTCGATCGATACGTGTTCACCGTTATCTCTTCATCGATCTTGGTCAATTTAAACCATTCCGTTTCCTTCATTAATTGTCTCAAATTCTGTTTGAACTTCTCTTGTAACGGTCGAGCATCTTGATCTTTTAAGTTCGTGTTCTCGCGTCTTAATTCGACTAAGCCTCTTTGTAACGACGCTATCTCTCTCGCTTGAGCACGAATTTGTGTTCTTAAGATGTCTCGATCCGTGTTATCATTATTATTATTATTGTTAGTATTGCGCTTAAACATACTTTAATTACTTTAATTACGGTTCTAATTCGTTTTCTCGTTATTAATTCTTAGTGTGCGTATTCGTACGAGTTCGAACGAGAGAGTTAATGAACTGATGGAGTTTAATAAGTACTTATTAATATTAATTTTGGATTTTGAATTTTTGAAATTCTCAAATAAAGGAGCGGAAAAACGAATAAAAAGTTGGTGCAGCCTGCTCATCGAGCTTCAAGAGACAAAAAAAAACAGTCAATGCAAAAAACTGATGATGTAGTTGGCCACATAAAATCTAACTTCTCACAGAAGAGACACGCACGCACAGGGATATACACAGATACATACATATATATAATAATAAAACAACCATGACCGGCAGAGAGAGCAGGGATAACGATCATTCGCTCCAGTGTGAATCCGATGACCCATCGATCATGAAATCGTTGAAGGGCCATAAGAACAAGATCACAAAGGTCAAATTCTTACTGAATAAAAAATATTTAATCTCGAGCTCGCAAGATGGGACGTTGATGTTTTGGACTATGTCGAACAAGAAGAGACCGGTGAGGTTTATTGGACACGAGGACGGCGTATTAGCGCTCGCGTGCGCGGAATCGAAGAATTCGTACGGTTCGGGAGAAAATCCTGGCGTAGCAGGGAGAATCGCGAGCGCTGGGATGGATCGATCGATAAGGACTTGGACGGGAACTTCGTAAGTTTATTGTTGACTTTTTTTTTTCGTCCGTGCCGTATTTTTTGTTCGTTTTCATAAAAATATGCGAGTGCTATATCTATGTATATTGTTTTTCACTCATTTCTTCTTCTTCTTCGAACATATCATAGGGAAGGGAAGTCAGTGGTGTTGAAATGTGCGCATTCTGGAGCGATTCGATCGTTACAATACGCGAACGATGACCGAATTCTTCTCTCAGCGTCTGACGATAAATTGTGTAAACTATGGGACGTCTCGAACTCGAGCGTGGCGCCTAAGTTCAAGCTCTCGTTAAAAGGACATCAAAATTGGGTTCGAGAAGCTGCAATGACGAGCGATGGCACTATCGCGTGCTCAGTATCTGATGATAAGACGTGGAAGTTATGGGATGTCTGTGCTGGAGGCGTTGAAATAGACTCGAGACGGGAAGAAAAACATAATCGAACGACTATATCGCCGAGGTGCGTTTCTATGCGGCCTCCTTCTGGAACGGCAATCGCCGTTGGTGATTCAAAAGGCGGGTTAAGTGTTTACGATACGCGTTCGAGACGTAAAATTTTTGAATCCACGAGTGATTCGTACGTCTATTCGCACCAAGACGCTATAACAGACGTGCAGTGGCATCCGGCGGGTGATTTTATCGCCACGACTTCTATGGATGGATCGACAAAAATCTGGGATTTCCGTGACGAACGATGTGCGTGGACACTCAAAGCGCACGAAGGGGCAGTGAATTGTACGTCGTTTACATCTGATGGAGCAATGTTCGCTTGCGGTGGTTGCGATGGTATCGTAACGGTTTGGAACAGTGGTTTCAATCGCACGCTCGAAAACGTTTCGTTGGCCGAGAAACAAACGCACGACGACTATTACGACTCGAGAACAACAACAAAAACAACTACGGGAGAACGTCATCGTCGTCGTCAGAAGCAACAAGAACGAGAACAAGAACATCATCATAACAGAAACACTGCTAACATCAAAAACAACAACAACGAAAACGATAGGAACAAAACTACTACGACGACGAAAGACGAACCCGCGACCTCTTCTCGACCTCGTCCTTCCTCTTCTCAACAGTTCGCTCAGGCGCAAACGCTCAGACGCGCCGTAGGTCAAATCGATGTATTAACACAAACCTTAGCTCTAGTCGAAGCCAGGGTAACCATGGTCGAAGACTCTATTCAACGCGTCTTAGCCTCTATCGTTAATCGATAAAGAGCCTTCTTCTTCCTCGATTGTAACGATTGAAACTATGGCGCATCATCAGCACGCACTCAATTTGTTTTTCTCCTATTTTTTATTCTGTGTTTTATTCTTCTTCTGAAGCGTTTATAAATGGCACGCGCTTCGGAATAAGCGAGCATATTGCAATAAGTAAATAAATAAAATTACGTAATCATACAGGAGAAGAAGAGGAAGGGGAGGAAGAGCTATCTGTACAGTCGTGGGGCAAGATCCATAATGCGTCCCGTAAGTAGCGCTTCCTCAACGAACAACTTAAGTTCCACTGCTAACGCGAATACTAACAACGAAAGAGTATCAGAGCGCGAAAACGCTGTTTCGAACGTGCAAAATAACAGTACTATGAATACGAATAAAATGAAAGACAGGGATGGAGTGAAAGGGAACATGATCGATAGAAGGACGACTTTGACCGAAGATTCGATTCGTTCTCGCGGGACGCATAGGAGAACGAACTCGCGCGATATCGATGGTATTTCGTACGACATCGACTTGGATGATAAAATTATATCGGCCAGTCACGCGCTGAGATCTTTAGCTATTTCGACACCGCCTAGCGGGAGTAAGAAGGTTAGTAATAGCAATAGTAATAATAATAATAATATAAATAGGACTTCGTATGGAGAGAGAATTGAGAGCGTTGAGAGTGCGGCTGGGAGTGCACAAACGCCACCGCAAGATTCTGGCTACGGCGGCGCGTCTTCGGACACTTCGGACACCGATGGCGTGGTTACTTCGGGGAAGAAAAAATTTAATAAAAATAACGTAACAGAGAAGAAAGTGAAAGCGATTTTGTTTAGTGGTGGGTTCATTTCAGATCGAGGGACTGGGAAAGAGTATTTAGGCGGCGAAACAAGGATTGTATCGATCTCACGAACAATAAAGTTCCAGGAATTGGCGCAGAAGATTTCGGCAGAAGATGCTGCTTTGAACAATGTGCAAATACTGTACCCAGAAGGAGATCTAGTCATTTCTGTAAAGAACGACGAAGATGTAGAAACGATGTTTGAGGAATGGGAAACTGCGAGCGGTGGAGTAGAGAAAAAATTGATAATTTACGTCGTAGAGAAAGTGAAAGAGACGTACAGATCGAATAGCAACGGCTTCGATAAAGCTGATCGACAGGAAAATAATACTAATACGAATACTAATACTAATAATAAGAACGATGAAAACACGACGTCACCAATTGAGGACGCGAGCAACGTGGACAAAACCAGAAACGGTTCTCCTTCTATTGAAGCCATGGCATCCCAGTCTCCAAGAAGTCACGGCGGTCTACAAATAATTAAACGCGAAGATTTGACGTTAGGTGCGCGATTAGGCGGCGGTGCTTTTGGTGAAGTGTACGCTGCCGTTTGGCGAGGCGCCGAAGTTGCAGTGAAGTTTATTAACCGTGAGTTTGTTTTCTCTCCTCCCGGTTCACCAACAAGGCGCGGAGGTCGCGATCAATTAGATAACATCTTCGAAGACGAGGAATTGATTAGTAATAATAGTGATGACGATGGCGAATATAACAACAAAGGCGGTAACAAAAGCAATAATAATAATAATAATAATATCAATGCAGCTCTGATGAACAACAAACAAAACGAGAGTAAACTTACTGATAGAGAGGAACAAAAACGCAAGGAAAAAGAAGAACATCACGAAAGCTTTTTGCGCGAAGCAGAAACGTTAGCTACTTTGAGTCACCCAAATGTTGTCTCAATATTTGGAGTCGTTACTGATGGAGATAGACCTGGAATTGTAGAAGAATTTTTGTCAGGAGGTTCCTTACAGAGAGTTTTAGCGAAAGAACGAGACCGAGCGAAGGACCGCGAGTTAGCGAAGCAAGAAGCGATTGAGAAAGCAAACGGTGATGAAGCTTTTCTATCCGAGTTGCTCTCAAAACTTGCATCATCGACTGCGAATCGTGCGCGTTTAGACGCAAAGACGCGTTTACATTTATGCCTTGATGTCGCTCGAGGCATGGAGTATTTACACGCAAAACGATTCGTACATTTTGATTTAAAAAGCGATAACATCTTGGTCGCAGTTCGAGGGCGCCGATTGGTCTGTAAAGTATGCGATTTCGGTTTATCTAAACAGAGAAGATCGCAAGCATCCTTTGTCTCTAACGTCAATTCACGAAGAGGCACGTTACCTTGGACGGCGCCAGAGGTTTTAAGATCGCCCGATAAGGTAAGCGACTCTGCGGACGTATACTCGTTCGCGATTGTAATGTGGGAGTTATGGACCTCTCATCTCCCTCATTATGGTCTAGACGAGTACGCTCTATACGGTGGTTTAATGATGCACCAGTTACGTCCACAAATCCCTGGCGACGATGTTTTATCCCCTCGAACTGGTCCTTACCGAGCGGCTACTAAAGACGCGCAGCCAGTCGTCGACTTACTTCCTCCCTGCGAAGGTTGGGACGTTCTCATGAAAGACTGTTGGAAAGAGAACAGTAAAGAACGTCCGAAGTTCGTCGATATCGTTCATGGTTTAGAGAATATGTTGAAAACGCATTTTAATTAATCTTCTCTCTCGCGTATCTTGTTTATCCTATCGTGCTCAATCGTGGAATATAGTATTTTTTTTTTGTTCGATTTCACCTTATTTGTGAAAGTGTGAAATCAAATTCGATGCAAATATCTATTTAATCATTCACACTAACATTTATAGAGAAAACCCTAAATACCTATGGAGACACCCTAAACAAGCATGCCCAAAACCCCAAATCTGTGGATAACCCAAAACGAACGAGCACACAAAAATAAGAACAAGAGCGCTCCGTCAGTTACTTATCTATACTATACTATACTATACTATATAAAATAACACGCAGAGACACGCGTATAATATAATGTTTTCTATTTCTCAATCATCTACTACTTTGTATGGCGCGAAAGTCGTCCGCGCGACTACTAAAAGTGTAAAGAGCAGATCATCATCATCTGCCACGAAATCATCTTCTGCTTCCAAAACCGTCAGATGTGAACGAAGAGAAGAAAGAGAAGAACAACAAAGGCAGCGAGAGGAAAGAGAAGAACAACAAAGGCCAGGACAGAAAGTGGCAGCGATCGCGTTGTCGTTAACGATGCTCGCGCAACCGGCATTCGCTGCTAATGAGATCGCACAGTTCGCGAAAGGGGATTCGAAGGCCACGGCCGACGCCCTATTGGCTGACTACAAATCGAAGAAGGCTATTGTCCAAACCGCGCCGAAGACGAAGAATTTAGCGGGAAAGTCAAAACAGAATTCTAGCAGCGCAGGCGCCTGGTTCTCTTTGCCATCGTTTTCGTTACCAAGCTTTTCATCTTCTGGTGGTTCTTCTTCTGCACCGAAAGCTGCAAAGGCGGCGGCGGCGCCAAAAGAAGCCGGCGGCGGTAAGCTCCTCGGCATTTGCTTCGTTTTGTTCTCTCCGTTGGCGTTGGTGCAATTCGAATCGGTTAAGACGCTCGCGAGATTAGCGGCGCAAAAAGCTGATCAAAAGTAAAAAGAGCAGCGCGCCTTTTATGCTTTTTTGTTGTCCGCGTCAATGATTGATTTTGGGTTTGTGTCTGTGTGTGCGTGAGAGAGAGAGAGAGAGAGTTGTGATGATGTGCGGGAAATAGATCCGACATAATATTTTTTTAATAAATGCGGTATAAAAAAGTTTTACATATCAATCGATTGTCCGTTACCGAGGAAATTTTCAACCAAATTATTGATGCACTTAGTGTTATCGCCTTCAGCTCCTTCGGGTTCTTCTATAGGTTTTGTATCAAAAAATGCTTTCACTGTGTTTAAAGAAGAAAGAGAAGGTTCGTTCGTAGTCGCGGGACCTAACACGTGCTGGATGCGAAATACGTTATGACTCGCGTTTGAGCGCTGCAGAACCATTGCGACGGTTTCTTGTTTTCTTGTGCTTATTTTTGCGTTGTTCGATTTTGGCACTGCGGGAGCGTTGTTGCTTGAATTGATCGTCGCCACGTTTGTTGATCTCGTCAAAATTGTTCGGTTTTCTGTTCTCAAATCAGGACTTAACGATCCTTTCAAGGGAGAAATCGACAGCGGTATTTTTAAACCTCCTTCAGCCGCTGACGACTTTATTTTCAAGGCAACAGCATCACGCATTTTACTCGCATGATGCTCAGTCAAAACGTCCGCGTACTCGCTTATATCGAAATTCGTTACAGCATCAAATCCTCTCAATCGAACGGCTTCAATGTCGTACGCCATCGCGGCTTCGTCCTCCGATTGGTGTAAACCCAAGTATCGATACTTCTTACCAATCAGATTGCCTATGCGAGCCTCCCATTTTCCTTTCTGATGCTTCGTTACACCTCTGTACTTGCTCGAGGACTTTTTTGGCTGCCCGCCTTTCGATTGGCGTCTCAGAGACAAAACGAGATCGTTCTTATCAACTTTTGAGAGATTGGCGAGTTCGCGCGCGTAGTTTTCTTTTGCAAAGTTAGTCACCGCGGTTTCGCCTCTACACTTACACGCGGCGATATCATACGCCAACGCGGCTTGTTCTTCACCATCAAATCCACCTAAATATACTTGTTTACCATCTTCCCATATATGCGCTTCCCAACGTCCAGTGCGGCAATGATGCGTCACGCCTCGATATTTACTCGTCGATCGCGATGATTTCTTTGTGTGCTCTCGTGAGGAAACTTGCTTTTTATCGTCCTCCCGCGATGATTTGTTCGTTTGTTCTCGCGAGGAAGCTTGCTTTTTATCATCCTCCGTCTTTTTGTTCATCGGTATCGTCGTCGTTGTCGTCGTCGTCGTTGTCGCGTTCGAATTAATTTTACCGCCGTTCATTGGGATAAACAGTGGTGTCGACATCTTTATCACTCGATTCAATGAATTATCTTCGAAAGCGTTCTTTCTTTTCTTCGCCGTCCAGTTTCCAGCCTCCGCCGCCGTTGCTTTTTCATCGACGACTTCTTCTTCTGTTGTACGTACCTTCCTCGGTCTACCAGGACGTCTTTTTATCGCAACGATATTCTCTTGAATCGGTTGCATTACGTTATTATTATCATTCCTTATTCCGTCTACGTCGTTGTTATGCTTTTGTGTTAAAATTAACTGTATCGAGTTACTTCTTTCGTTTGCGAACGCCTCTAAAACGTCCGAGTGCGTATGTTCGTAATCGCCAAACACGTTTGCGAAATCGTTCACGGCATACGCTCTCGCGAAAGTCGATCGTCCTTCCGGAAACTCATCGTTCGACTCTGAAGACGTAACCGCGTTCCCAAATCCGTTCGTTGCCATGAACTCCAAAAATGACCGGTCCCCGTCGTTGTCGTGTTGGTCCTCTTTACTCGCTAAAACTGATTTCAATGGCTGCAATATTTTTTGAAAACTTCCATCGTTGAAAACATCTTCGTCCAAGTTCCCTAGCGAAGCGAAACAATCGTCGTCGTCTTCGTCGTCGTCGTCGTCGTCGTCATCGCGATCGTCGTTCTCTTCAAAATACGTCTTTTTCTTTTTCTTTTTCATGAACGCTGCATCATCCGAGAGCATATCTGCCGCTTCTAGCCGCTATCGAGAAGTTCGTTGTTCGTAAAATATGTATCTGCCTCGATATCGAGAGTTGGTTCTGTAGAGAGAACTACGCGCGCGGCCGAGGCAATGTTAAGAATACGAATCGAATACAATAGAGCTATATGTATTACGCGACCTGCGATGGCATTAATCGTACTATGTATATATATAGATATATATATATAGTTTCGCAGCGCGCGTGCACGACAAGGACGGGAGCACTTTTGTGCAGTGCAGCGAGAGAGTATTTTTAAAAGTTCGAGGTATGCAAGCGGATATTTTTTTCGCACTTCTCATCAGCAACAGCTTTTAAAGCTCGTATTATGATAACGATATCAATTACAACGAAAAATTCTAAAAACGGAGAAAGTAATACCTCCTCAGACTAATTACATTCTCTCTCTCTCTCTCCCCAACATAAGCTACAAATAGTTCTAAACAAAACACACTACACACATACTCTCGAACATCGCGCGATGACTAGATGATACCAATCTTGCTCGCAACGTCCAAAGAGTCGTAGTCCGCAGTCAAGCGAACATACGCTTTCTTTTGACCATCCGGTCGAATCAACGTGTTCACCTTTTGGACCTTGATGTCATACATTCCACTCACAGCAGCTTTGATTTGTTTTTTCGTCGCGCGAGCGTCGACGATGAAGACCAACGTGTTGCTTGATTCGACTTTTTTGTTTGCCGATTCAGTCGTCAACGGGAATTTCAACACCGCGAACTGATCGAGTCTTTGCGGTGGTGGTACGGACACTCTCGGGTATTTCGGTGCGCGCGCGTTCTTCAAAGTTTTCGGTCTGTGAAACGTCGGGGAGAATCTCTTCTTGAGAAGTTTTCCCTTTGCGCCTTTCTTCACGTATTTAGCAGCCTTGGAAGCTTTGCTCACTTTCTCGTCTGTCGTTGAATGATGATTAAAATAAAGAGAATATGCAAAGGTTAGTCTTTTGTTGTCTATTTCGCGTTTTATTTGAAGTAAAGTAAGAAAGTCTATAGATATCTTTCTCTCTTTAGATGATGCTATAAAAAATCATCCATCAGTGATGAAGTGCTGAGCTTCTCTCTCTCTCTCTTTTAGCCCCAATCGCTCCTCTCTCATACTTGTTTGCTATTATGATATCTATGATCATATACAAAAAACAAAATCAAAACGTTCGGAAACAAACGGACTACTATCTTATCAATCGAAGTGCTTTCTTTATTCAACGCTCTCGACTTCGCATCGACACAGTTAAAGAGCGCTACTAAATTCTCTCCCTCCCTCGGCGCGCTAAAATAATCAAGGGCAGTAAAAAACGCCGGCGCGCGCAATTTCCCAGAAGCGAGCGCAACAGCATATTGCGAAGCAGTAATATTCGATTAAACAAATATATATCGCTCGTTCATAAATTACTAAACACAATAATATTCTTCCACGTCTTATTCGTACCTTTCTTAGTCGGTGCCATTTTTTCCTCTCCGTTTATTTTCGCCCTGATGAACAAATTGTGATGTTTGTCGATGCTGCAAGCAATAAATTTATTTCGTACAGTTTTTTAAAAAGGCACATCGCTCATCATAAATTAATTACACGCACTTTTTTGTAAAAGTTCTAATAATATTTTTCTAAACGTTCGCGCTCTAGGGCCAACTTTGCTTGCATTTCTTGCATCTTTTTAAACAACTGCACGGTTTCCTCCTTTGTCGTAGGCCGCTTATTCGCGACATCTAATTCGATTTTCCCTTTATTTATGGCTATGTTATATTTTGGTGGTGGCGGTTGAACACTCGCCGCCGCTGCCGCGTTCTGACTGTGACCGTGATGTTTCGTTGAAGTCGTAGGGACTACTTTTGAGGGAGACAAGTTTAAGCTAGTTAATACGAGATCGAAAGGATTCGTTTCTTGCTCTGGAACTTGAGCTAGAAAATCGAACGAATCGTTTTCGAACGAAAGTTTCGCTTTCGTTGCATCGTTTTCAAACTTTAGCCTTTTCGCGTTTCCTTCTTGGTAATTATTGTTAACTTCTTTGTTATCGTTCTTGTTCAAACTAGCAGTCGGTTCTTCGTTTGCCCAAACGCTCGCGTTTCGCGTTCTCAACGTCGCTGGCGAGATTGCTGGTTTATGCAACATCTTCGTCGGCGTTTTTGTTTTTTTCTCCTTCTCGTCTTCGTTCTCGTCTTCGTACGTTTCGAGACCGAAAAAGACAGACTTCTGCAACGCTCTCTTCAACGTCGATGGCGGTTCTTCCTCTTCATCGTCCTCTTCGTAATCTACATATTTCCTTTTTTCTGGTGTCTCTTCTTCTTCTTCTTCTTCTTCTTTTCTGTTCGTCGCACGATCGATTTCGTCAGAGCTCTTCTTCGTTTTCTCTGCCTCCGCCGATTCTCGTTCATCCATCATTTTCATAGTACCGTTGTTCTTCTCGATCATCGTCTCCGCTCGAGGAGTAACAACGACAGGAGTACGAGCGCGCTTCTTCTGCGCATTACTACAATCATCCTTCTTTATTATCGTCGTCGTTGTTCTCAAAAATTTATCATCATCATCGATGATCATCTTATTCTTCTTCGTTACTACGTCCTCATCAGCAGTACGAATACTAATCACGTTCTTCTTCTTCTTCTTCTTCGTGTTAGTCGTCGTAACCTTCGGCTCAGCGAGATGATCACGATGATGATGATGATTACGACGACGACCATCCGCAGTAGCGAGCTCTTTCTGCATGGCGGTAAGTTTATTACGCCTCTCCTCCGAATACGTCACGAAGTTATCCACGCATCTGCGACAACCTCTCTGCGCGTACCTACACTTCGAGCAACCTGGGCAAGTTCGAACTTTTTTCTTACCCATTCTATGTTTACTATCAAGTAGTAGTAGTATACTAGCGGTTATGACGACGATGAGTAAAGCTCTGCTGGATCTCGAGTTTCGTATATTTTTGAAATTTGAATTTTTGCGAGTACAAAGTACAGCACGCGGTAGACAACTTTTGCTAAAACACTGTATGAGCTACTACATACACTGTATACGTTCTATCTCTAAATATACATATACATACAAATACGAATCGGAGATCACGATTCAGACATCAAATGGGAAGTTTTCTCATCAATTGAACGCATGATCTCATCAGCGTCGATCGAGGACTTTTCTGGGAACCGAACTAGTTCTTTCGTAATAGCGTTGACGACGCCCTTGAAAGGTTTGCAAGTCGTGATTGAGTTTGTAGTGAATAAAGCGATCCAAGATGCACGTTCGGACCAACGCGGGTGAGAGAGGGAGATTTGTAGCGCGAGATCGTCGCAGGCGTGTAAGACGCAGCCGCGGGCGACGCCGAGTAATACGTCCTCGTTAGGAGCGGTTTGTAGGATTACGCGCTCGGCGTCGGTCGGATCCGTTTTCAAAATAAACACGTTCGTGGTCAAGCCTTCGTAGAGCAAATAGTCATCTTCTTCTTCGTCGTGCTTACATAACACGCACTCGACGAATTTCTTTCTTTTAAAAGAAATCGTCGTCGTCGTTTTCTGGCAGTTTTTGTTTTCATTTTCCTCCTCTCTTTCGTTCCATAGTTGCCTCTGTATCTCTAAACTTTCCCGTTTTATGACCCAATTCGTATGTTTCTTATGCGGATGCTCTCTAGGCTCGCCTTGAAGTATAGCATATAACTCGATCTCTTCTTCTACTTTATTTTCTTCTCGTAATCTAGGAGGAGGAACAACATTTGGCAGAGGCGTTAATAAAGCGTGCGTTCGCAATACTACCATACCTATGCCGCCGCGTTCATCGTAGTCCTCCTCTTCAATCGCTATCGTGACCATATAACACTCCGCGCACTGCGCGGACGACGCGTTCTGTACATCTCCTAATTCTATTCCTTCGTCCATCCATAAATCTATCTTCACGATTCGTTCCAAATACTTTGCAAACTCTCTCGCGTCTTCGTTAAAGAACGAGACCCTTTGTCTCTCGCTTAAGCTCTCGAACAGTCTTCGCCCATGTTCTAAAATTCGTTCGATTGACAAATAATAACCAGACGAACTATCGTTATCGGTGTTATCAGTACTTCTTCTTCGTCTTCTTCTTACGCGGAAAACTGTGTATAAACTCGGTTTCGTGATTCGTTTCAAGAACTCCTGCGCCGTCTTGGCTCTAGAGAACTCTTCGTTCACTTTCGTTCTCGTGACTACTTCTTCATGTTCGGATGATAAAGACGAAGATAAAGAGTTCCTCGTTTCATCCTTTTCGGAACTAATAGGTCGTTCGTGATCAATACTGACCGATCGTTGCTGAGACATGTTCACTGGCTAAAGAAAGAGAACGGTGCTTGTGCGCGTACGAACATGATACTGATAAGAATATTCTTAATTTGGAAAACGTTGTTATTATTACTCGCGTATTATTATATTTACAGTTATTATTGCTTCATGGGAAGAAAAATATCTATGACGAACATCATCACTTTTATGTGCGTGCTATGGACTAAGTAAGAACGCAGAGATTGATTCAGAGCGATGAGAAAGTATCGAAAAATATCATCGTCATCGCGGAGAAGGAAATCATCTTTGACGTTCTTCTTCTTCTTTATGTACGTGATGTGTAATAAAGTACAGAGCGAAACAATAATAGATACGGAAAAAGAAGAATTGATTCTTGTCGTAAACGGGAACGTTAGAGAGGACTGCCGTGTCGATTACGAGGTGAATAAACTAATAAAGACGTTAGAGGGAATACTGGGACGAGGCGAAAGTGTGACGATTTTGTTAGCCTCTGATGATTTGAACGATCGATGCGAGAGAGTTCTAGAACGACTTCAGTTAGTGGAAAGAGAGAAGGAAAAGAAAAAGAAGAGGAGGAGCGATTTTATGACAATAAAGTTCGCTACAGTGCCGAGAGATGAAGGACTGATTGGTGGACCGCGCAGTAGAGCGATGTCAGTGAGAGTCATGAAATGGATTCGAGAACGAAGACTGAACAATGAGAGAAGAGGAGAGACGTACGCGTTTGTCGATTGGGCGGATGTTTTAATGTATTTCGCTGTAATCGCGAAAGAGACGAGGGAGATAACGGAAAGTTTGTTCGATAATGTCTCGTTTGCGAGGATTAATTTGGTAGAATCTGATGGTAATAATGATGAGAGTAGTAGTAGTAGTAGTAGTAGTAGTAGTAGTGATGATTTTAGTAACAGCGCGGCGGAGTTGTACGATGCTTTGGAAGCGCGGTGGATGTCAATGGAATCGAGGAAGCGCGCGGAGTTAATTGAAATAGATTCTTTTGAAACACGACTGAGCGAGATTAGAGCTAAGAGAAAAAGTGCTTTAGATGAAAATAAGATGGCAATGGAAATAGAGAGATCGTTTGCGGATGATTCTACCGTAGGAGTAGTGATGACGCACAAAAATAGACCAGAGTTTTGCGAAAAAGCCATAGACGCTTTGTTGCAGCAAACGCATCGCAAACTAGAAATTATAATAGTCGACGACGGCAGTGAAGAGGAAAATGTGATCCGACTAGAAACATTCGTAAACACACGCGTTAGAGTCGTCGTCAATTCGAACAAAATCGTCAAAATTGTGAAAATAGAAAAGCCCGGGAAATTTCTCGGCAAAGCTAGAAATATTGGTGTAGACGCGCTTTCAGAAAATATCTTGTACGTTTTATTCTCGGATGACGATAACTTAGCTGAAGCTAATGAAATTGAGACAATGATTCGGGTATTTGTGCATACAAAGGCGGACGTTGTCACCGCTTCTAACGAATTTTTTGTATCAGCAGCGAATGGAACAAACGTGGTCGTAGGATCGTACCATCCTCTTGGGAACGCGCTGTTTCCAGGAGTTTTTGAAAACGTTTTCGGCGACGCAAACGCTTTATGGAAAAAATCCGCGTTTAAAAGTTTAGGTGGCTTCGCAGAAGATCACTCTTATTCTTTGCAAGATTGGCAGATTATGAATCAAGCCTCGAGTAATGGTTATAAAATAGTCACAGTTCCCTCACCGGCTCTATATAAATATAGAACTCACTCGAACTCGATGACGAAAGAAAAGGAAATGTCAAGAAAGGTAAGAAATTTGTATGAAGATGTTCAGTTTACAGGTCCTTTGAGAGGCCTCGCACCTCTCGGCGACGAGCTTGTAGAGTTTGCAACGTTTGCAAAAAAATTGCGCAAAGAATATAGCTTGCTCGAGAAAAAATTGTTTAGCGTAAACGCTGCGGAGGGAGGAGTTGCGATTGGTAAAGCCGCGTTGAGAGTTCTCTGCAAAAAATTAAGTGATGACTTCGAAACGGAATACATAAAAAATGGTGCATTTGATGAAGTCGATGAACAACATTGGAATAAACATGGAGAAGGAGGTTTCTCAAAAATAAATGGTGCGATAAGAGTTCCTGGCGATGAAGAGATGATGTTGGATGATTCTGCGAGCACGCTTGTTGGTGGAGCGTGGCAAAGAATAGAAGTGAATCAACGCGAAGCCGAGCCGTTGATGCTTTCGGGTTGGGCAAAAGTTATCTACGACGGCGAAAACGATATTGTTAATGAACGTATTTTCGAAACATCGATTGATTTTTCATTACATGCAGACATTGAGTTCATCGATGGCTCTAAAAGATATGGAGTTTCCGCCAATTTCCGTGAAAGTGGAGAACTTCATCGAAGCTTAGTCATCATCGATGAAGAAAAACAAATTGCTTCGATTACAATTGTTTGCATGCGAAGATGGCGAGCAAGAGCGGCACTATTTGATGATATTTCACTCAAACCGTTAGCTAATAGAAAAGTAGCCTGCGACTTGGCCCGTAATGAACGAGAAGCAGAAGCAGAAGACGCTGTTGTCTCGAGCAAGAAATATCGAGGAAATGAAGAGTTGTAGAAAGATTTATTTTGAAGCTGTTACCATCATAACGACAAAGCTTTCCGAAAAGCTCTGTTGGGTTCGACTGCTGACGCATCGACCATAGTCACGGACAAAAGGAGGGCGAAGATTCGTGAAGAGAGCCGTTTTTTTGCTTAAAATAAATTTTATTATTACTATTCCTATTATTATTTTGCTTTCAACGAACCATCTTCATTACATTCTTCGTTTGTTTCAGGGTCAATGAATACGGTACGCATGCTCTCTTCGCCAGTTTCGTCATCCATTTCCTCAATCACTCGTTTTTCCATGCGAGATTTTCTCGCTTTGATGATATCTTTTTGCGCCTTTTTGCTCAACGGTTTTTCTTTCTTTGAATTTGTTGATGGCGTAGTGCCTTTGCTCGGCGTACTCCTTGTCGACCTACGCCTCGGTGTATCTTCCTCTTCTTCTTCTTCTTCTTCTTCTACTTTATCGATAATCTCTGGACTCGGCGGCTCGCTATCTTCTTCAGTCGTCTTTGCTTTCTTGACAGGCGTCGTTGCAGGCTCTTCATCTTCATCCTCGTCTACAAAATGCCCACGTTTTGCTTTATTTCGTCTCCCTCCGCCTAATTCTTCTGAGTCCGATTCTTCATCGTCTTCAATCATAGCATCGGCGTTCATCGCGACTGTATTCTTCTTCGGCGTAGGCGCTTTTATTATCTTTTCTGGTGTTTTCTTCTTCGGCGGCGGTGGCGCCGGCTTCTTCTTCACCGCCGCCTTTGCCGTCGTCGTCGTCTTCCCCGTTCCTCCAAACATTGATGCAATATTCCCACTCTTCGGTCCTTTTTTATCCACTGTTCCGCCTGGTTTTTTCGTTTCAACTTTCTTCGTCTCAACCGTCGCGGCGACTTCTTTCTTCATCGGGACTATCATAGGATTATTCTGCGGGGTCACGAATTTCTTCCCTTTCGGTAATTTCTTCGCATACTCGGCGGTCTCGATCATACCATTCCCTAACGCGAGTTGTTCATCTTTCTCCTGCAAAGTCTTCGTACACTCTTCCTCGAACTGGACTAACTTCTCGACGATTGCCTCGTTCTCGTCCTCTTCGCTCGCGCAGGCTTTGTACGTCTTCGCTAAGGCGTACACTGAAGCCTTCGAGCGATCCATATCGAACTCGAACTCACACTCTCTCTCGAACCTCTCACAGCCGATGCATAGACTGACTCTCCTTACGCTCGATTTATTTCCACACTCGTTCGCAGAAAATCCATCGATTTCATATATAGCCTTGATAGTATTATTCGTATTCGTGTTATCATTCGTTTCCTCTGTCGCCTCGATGGATACAGATTTTTGTTTTTTGAAAATCGTAAACAAAAGGCGCTTCGCGAAATCTGTCGTCAACGAATACTCTCTCGCTACGTCTCTATACGTCGTAATCGTGCGCTGTTCTGCACGAACGAAGTCTTTCGTTATTCTCTCGAGTAACTCTTCTGTCGTCGTCGTCGTCTTCGCTGACATCTCCATCGATCGATTAATTAATTGATTGATTTATGATGGGCTAAACATGACTAATGAAGAAATGAGCTTATTTCTCCATTATTTTTCCAAATTGCGTTGCAGCAAAAACGGTACTAAAACGACTTTATTAAGAATAAAAATTTAAGTCATGACGAACAGGACTGATACGGCGCAGGAAAGGGTCGAGAACAAATCAATGGATGAATCCATCGCTTCTTTTGCTATGCTAGTACGTTTGTTCGTCGTTCATTTGTTCGTTGTCTCATCGATTTATCGATGATATATGTTTTCGCATCAGGGACGACCGAAGATGGGAAAACAGTAGGCCAACGGTTTTTATTTTATATCGCGTTTCTATTTTCGTGTTTGTGAGCTCACGCGCGTACGTTTGATTAAATATCGGATCATAGAAATGCGTGGTATGAAGATGAATGCACTGACTGAGACGATCCTCTCGATCGATAACGATTGAAATAAATAATAGGCCGCAACGTTCATGTTCAGTGCATGTATAATAGTCTCGTTCTTAATACAGAGGTTTAACTTGACATATTTACAACCGTCGGGCGCTTCGTTATGTATTGGAATGATCTCTGGGGCGATCATAAACGGGACGATGCATAATAAAATGGACAAACTGTTCAATTTTTCACCGAACGCGTTCTTTTACGGTTTTCTACCGATCATAATATACTCCGCCGGATTGAACTTACAGCGGAAGAACTTCTTTCAAGATTTTTGGACGATTTCTTTGTTCGCGTTCGTTGGAACGGTCATATCCGCGTTCGTGTTTGGTTTAGGAACGTGGTTTTTGACTTTAATTGGGATTATTAGTAAGAAACATCTTGGCTCGAATAGGTTTCTTGAATGTTTAATGTATGGAACTTTGATTTCGGCCACGGATCCTGTGGCGACGTTGTCCGTTTTCGCGGACGTGAGAGCTCCTCCTTTGTTATATAATTTAGTATTCGGGGAATCAGTTTTGAACGATGCAGTTGCAGTGGTCCTGTTCAGGACATTAGAGAAATTTTATTCAGTCGATTTCACGGTGAAGACGTTTTTTACGGTGATTATTCAATTCGTAGGAGTATGCGTTGGATCGATGTCGATCGGGATCTTATGCGCCTTAGCGTGCGCGTTTTTGACCAAAAGATTAGGTTTGAACGACCCAGGAGTACACGTGGCGGCATCGTATAATGGTACCGCGTATACGTTTGCGTTGCTTTTATTAGATGGGTATTTCTCCTATGTCATTGCCGAAAACGTTGGATGTTCGGGAATAATGTCAATCTTTTTCACGGGAATTGGAAACGCGCATTATTCGTATCACAACGTTGGAAGCGAAGCAAAAGTTGCGGTTTTTAAATCATTTGAAGCGCTCGCTTTTTTATCAGAAACGTTTGTATTTGCTTATTTAGGATTGCAAGTAGCCACTGCACCGCACGTTTTCGACGTTGGGATGATCTTATTCGGTTTCCCCTTAGCGTTAGCCTCGAGATTTGCGAATGTTTTCCCGCTTTCGAAGCTCGCAAACGAATTACGTTCGGAGAAAATCCCTGATAATGTTCAAAAAATGCACGCGGCATGTGGATTACGCGGTGCAGTGGCATATGCCCTAGCATTAGCTATGCCTTCGACGAATCCATCGGCAAATATTAGAGGTTCACCGGCGATTGAAACTGCAACTTTAGTCATTTGCGTCGTATCCACGTTAGGTCTCGGCGGAGCGTGTTTACCGCTCATGCAACACTTGCGACTGCATGATCCAAGTGATATGAGTAATTCGAATGCGTTTGATCCAAGCGAACAAAGTGATGATAACGATCCCGCTATGCGCGCTGAAATGCGCGCCATTCAAGAAGCCGAGCGAGCGGCAATGGGAGGTGGAATTTCTCATTGGAGTAGGAATTTCTATAGAGCTAAATATTGGGTGTTTGATGCGTGGGATAAAGTCGAATTCGGATTTATGCGACCGACGTTTGGAGGTAAACCAGTAACTGGGGCGACGGACGATACGGCGGGTAATCCTCGTCCTCGTTCTGCTCTTCCTCCGGGTACGTCATTGCGTAGTAACGGATTCGAGCGATTACAAGATGATGACGATGAAAATACAACAACGACAGACAATATTGATGAATTATAAACTGATTCAAGCGCGCACGCATATACGAAATTAGCTTTTTTTTTAATGACCATCTTAGTTTTTTAACAACAATACATATCGAACATATAATATAATTAACATTCGCCGCTTGCTCTAACCGATACTTTCTTCGACGTCTTGCCCGATTGCGAGCCAACGGCTTCGATTGCTTTGACGACGTCCATTCCTTCAATAACTTTACCGAAAACTACGTGTTTACCATCCAACCAGCTCGTATCGCCGGTGCATAAAAAAAATTGCGAACCGTTCGTGTTCGGTCCAGCATTCGCCATTGACAAGGTTCCAGCACCTTCGTGCTTCAAGATGAAGTTTTCATCTTCAAACTTGTTCCCAAAAATACTCTTCCCGCCAGTTCCATTTTGATTCGTGAAATCACCGCCTTGGCACATGAAGCCTGGAATAACTCTATGAAACGGAGAACCTTCGTACCCAAAACCGGCTTCGCCAGTACACAAAGCTCGGAAATTTTCACAAGTTTTTGGCGCGACGTCGCCTCTCAATTCCATAACAATTCTCCCGCTCGGTTCCCCATCTAAATCAATCTCAAAAAAGCACTTGAACTTATCGTTGAATTTCACTTCAGTCCTTTGCAAGTCCATCAACTCGACTTCAAACTTCAAGGTCTTACCGGCCAAAGGATGATTCGCGTCCAACGCAATTTCCGTATCAGTGATTTCCGTAATCGTCGCCGGCATACCTTGACCAACCATTAACTTTGCGCCAACGACGCAATCTTCTGCACCGACTGCATCGATCACGTCTTGTTTCGGTACTCTTAAAACGTTCTCCTCCGAAATCTCTCCATACGCAACTTCAGGTTTTAACAGCAAAGTCTTCTGCTCTCCAATTTTCATTCCAATGACACCGTCGTCGAAGCCTTTGATCATTTGACCTTGCCCTACTGTAAACGGTAACGGTTGTCCTCTTTCACGCGATGAATCGAATTGTGATCCGTCCTCTAACGTTCCTACGTAATGGATCTCAACTCTATCGCCCTTCTTAACTTCTTTCGCCGTCGAAGATGAAGATGACATCGCTCTAGTCGTAGCCGTCAAAGAAAAAGCAGATTTTCTCTGCGCGGCTGTTGTTTGAGTGCGGAGGAAAGAGTTGATTGTTTTGGACATTAAAGATCTACTACAGGAGAACATTATTATTATTTGTTTATTTATTATTATTATTAATAATATTATTAATATATAGTGTGCAGGGCGTAAAAATAATGACGACGTTATCCAATTTCCCCTATGGTAGGTAATCGGAAATATATTTTACAATAACGACAAATACACACAAATTCTCTCAACTTTCAACACGATCATCATCTGTAATCTTAACGATCACACAATCTTTGTCAATTTACTATTTACTTAATATATCTGTTCAAGAAACGCTTATGAAAATCACTTCGAATAGTGTCGTTAATGAATCTCTTCTCTCTTTTCGGTTCGTCTCTAGCTTGGTTTCTAAACACGGTGTCGTCGTCCCATCTACGTTTCAAAGTCGCCGATTTCTTCCTATTATCGGCACCGGTAGAGGCGGCCATTTCATCTCTCAGTAACGGGTTTCCCATTTTAAGTTCATCTCTTTGTTCGAATTCTTCGAGCGCTTCGCGCTCGCGATTTTTTTTCTCGTTCTCTATTGCCCTTTGCGCTTTAATGCGTTCGAGTTCTTGCATCAACGCTTGCGCGTCGTCATCTGAATCCGAGTCATCATCATCTGCTGATTCATCATCCGAATCATCATCATCGTTATCGGATTTATTATTATCTGCTTCGTTCTCTGAATCATCATCATCGGCGTCTTCCGGGTTCGCTTCAAATTGACTCTCGATCTTTTGCCCGCCAACAATCCTTAACCGATCGGTAGCATTTTTTCCGTTATCATCATCATCATCATCATCGTTGCTTATTCCCATAATCTCTTTCTCCATCTTCTTCTTCCTAAAATGCGCGCGCTCTTTCTCCATTAACTTCATCCTCATCTTCTGCACTTTCATATCCTTATCATCCATTAAATCATCCTCCTCCTGCTCTTTCGTTTTCCATCTTTCCTTCATCGACTGCATCCCTGGCTGGTCTAGTTTTGATCTCATCTTCGACGGCGCGAATACGCGAGCGCCGCCTTGTTCTTCGTGCCCTTTAGCCGTGAACCACGTCGCTCTGTGTGCGGTGGTCATTTTTATCCTTCGCTTATTTTATTCAAGTTTATATATCTATCTATAGTTCTTCAGTAACGTAGTATTTGTGAATAAGAATTTTTTGCGAATAAGAAGTTTTTAAGAAGGAGAGTTTGTTCGTCGCTCAACGAAAACGCTAATGGCTAACGATAAATAAAATAAAATTCTCTCTATTAGTAGTATACTCTTTTATTCTTTAACATATTGATCGGCGCGTGCGGCATTAAAAATGCTCAACGTGTGCGCGTTTCTTTTGAGGAAATTCCTAGGAAGACGCAGACCGTTGAAAGTCTTCGCCGAAAACGCGTCGCTCGTCGCAAAGCG